>Ga0209963_1000385_pt1 | contig 84266 bp, 84 predicted proteins | sample ThiBio_1000_biof_2_FD_183957 | JGI IMG/M metagenome (GOLD analysis project Ga0209963, IMG submission 183957) | Wastewater bioreactor microbial communities from Cape Town, South Africa - Thiocy_cont_1000_biof (SPAdes) | ecosystem: Engineered > Bioreactor > Thiocyanate-remediating >... | reverse complement strand
CCGGCCGGCATCGAGATCAGCATGATCGGCAGCATCAGGGCGGTCTGGACCAACGCCACCTTGTCGGCGGCCGATGTCATCTGCGTCATCGCCCAGGCCGCGCCGACGCTCTGGATCATCAGGCCGAGATTCGACAACAGGCTGGCAAGCCAGATGCGCCGGAACAGCTTGATCCGCAACGGCGCGGCAAGGCCATTGGCGGGAGGCGGCGATGGCTTCGGCGGCTCGGTCATGGGGCGTGGGTGCCTGTATCTGGAGTTGCCCGTAACCGCGGGTGGCGACGAGTCGGCGCAGCAAAAATTTAGATTCGAATATCGGCGTGAGGCAAGCCGCGCGGACGCCGACAGCGATACGTTGTCGAGGACCATGACCAGCGATGACCCATACCGCACCCATTGGTACCCACGCCGACTGGGGACCGATCCGGGTATCGACCGTGCAACGCGAAGAAAATATCGCTGGAGGACGCCTGACTGATTAACCGGGCTCGGATAGGCTAGACTTGCGTCCGCGGGGCACTTCCCCAAGCGTTGAACCGGCCCCGAGGATGCCCAGATCATAGCGCCAGATCGCCACACGGATGGTCGCTATCCGGGCAGGCAAACCAGAGAACCACGAGGCCGCACTGTGAGCATTGCCGAGGTCATCGATCCGCCAGTCAGCCATCCGCCGCTGGTGCCGCCGTTTCCCACGCGCGCCCCGGAAAACATGGGACGGCTCGCGCGCATCGCCGCAATCCGCACCAGCACCATCGCAAGCTGGGGCCAGCGCGCCTACGAGGACGACGTCATCCGGGGCCGTTTCTTCGGCCACAGCAGCTTCATCCTCAACACCCCCGCGGCGATCCGGCATGTGCTGGTGGAGAACTATGAGAACTACACCCGAACCCCCGCCGGCATCCGCGTGCTGCGCCCGATGCTGGGCGAGGGCCTGTTGCTGGCGGAAGGCCGCAACTGGAAGCATCAGCGCCGGACGCTTGCCCCGGCTTTCACGCCGCGCGCGGTGACGACGCTGGTGCCGCACATGGTGTCGGCGATCGACGAAACCATTGCCGCGCTTGACCGGCAGCACAACGCGCCGGTCGATCTGCGCGAGGTGATGCAGCGCATGACGCTGGAGATTGCCGGCCGCACCATGTTTTCCTTCAGCATGGCGCACCACGGCGCGACGTTACGCGACTTCGTCATCGAATACGGCTCGCGGCTGGCGCGCCCGCACTTCTTCGATCTGGTGTTGCCGACCGGCTGGCCCAGCCCGCAGGACATTTCGCGCGCATTCTTCCGCAGGCGGTGGACGCGCTTCATCCAGGCGCTGATCGCCGAACGCCGCGCCGCCGGCAAGGCCGACGACGCACCGCCACGCGACCTGTTCGAACTGATGGTGGCGGCACGCGATCCGGAAACCGGAGAGGCCTTCTCCGACGAACAGCTCGGCGATCAGGTCGCGACGATGATCCTCGCCGGCCACGAGACCACCGCCACGGCGCTCTTCTGGTCACTGTACATGCTGGCGCTCGATCCCGCGACGCAGGAGAGGGTAGCGGCGGAAGTTCGCGGCAACGCCGCCGGCGACAGCGGCGACGTCGAGCGGCTGAAATTCACCCGCGCGGTGATCGACGAGACGATGCGACTCTATCCGCCCGCTTTCCTGATCGCGCGTGCCGCCGCCGGCGCCGACACCCTCGGCAACGGTCTGGACGTCGTCAGGGGCGACGTCATCCTGATCGCGCCGTGGCTGCTGCACCGGCACGAAAAGCTCTGGCACGATCCCAATGCCTTCGTCCCGGAGCGCTTCGCGCCCGGCGCGGCGGCACCCGATCGCTTCGCTTATTTGCCGTTCGGCGTCGGCCCCCGCGTTTGCATCGGGGCGCATTTCGCCATCGTCGAGGCGACGCTGGCGCTTGCGAAGATCGTCGGGGCATTCCGTGTCGAACTCGCCGACGACACGCCGGTGATGCCGATGGGCGTGGTCACGACCCAGCCCGATCGCTCACCGCCGTTCCGCATCAGACGGCGCTGATCGCCGACGCGTCGACCGACACGAATGTGATGGCGTCTTGCCTCGCCCGGCTTGGACGCGCCGCCGATCTGCTCTAAAATTGCAGCATGAGTGACGCTCAGGCCTTGTTCTCGGTTTTGAGGCAAACCGCCGACGCTCGGGTGGCGGACGCCATTCAACGGCTCATCGATGAAGGCCGGGACGCCGACCTCAACCGCATCAACCTGCTGGACTTTTCCAGAACCACCGGACTGCCGGAAGAGCCGGTTATCGCCGGTTTTCTACGCGCATCCCAACTCGGCCTGTTCGATCTGACCTGGAACGTGCTGTGCCCCGGATGCAGCGGCGTGCTCGACGCGCACAGCACGCTGAAGTCGTTGCGCCACGACGATTATAACTGCGCGTTGTGCGCGGCCGGATATGAAGCCTCGGTCGACGAACAGGTCGAAGTCGCCTTCACGGTCAGCCCGCGCGTTCGGCGCATCGCGGCGCACGATCCCAATACGCTGCCGCTCTGGGACTACGCGCGGCAGATTTTCTGGAGCTCCGGCATAGATTTCGATGAAGCGTCGTTCTCCCGCCTGATCGACGAGGTGACACTGGAGGCGATCGAGTTGCAGCCGGGCGAAAAGGCCGTGCTGTCGCTGCAACTGCCGAACCAGTTCTGCATTGTGTTCGAGCCTGTCACCCATTCGGCGCAATTCCTCGACGTCGGCGGCGAACCGACACGCGAACGGCAACAGCTCTCGATCGTGTTCAACAGGCTGCATCCTCCGACCGGAACGGTCGCCATGCGGCCGGGACCGTTGCGGCTGACGCTGGACAACCAGTCCGACATCCGCGTGCTTCCCGCCGTATGGATCGCCGGCGACGCGCTGCACGAGTTGCTGGGCAAGCGAAAGCCGATCCTCACCGCGAAACGCATCCTGACCAACCAGACCTTTCGCGATCTCTACAAGGCCGACAATCTCAACATCGATCAGCGGCTGAAGATCACATCGCTGACCTTCCTGTTCACCGACCTCAAGGGCTCGACCGCGCTTTATGAGCGCGTGGGGGACCTCGCGGCGTTCGATCTGGTGCGCGCTCACTTTCATGCTCTGCTCGACATCATCGCATCCGGAGGCGGCGCCGTGGTGAAGACCATCGGCGACGCCGTGATGGCCACTTTCGTCGCACCCGAGCAGGGGCTCGCCGCGGCTTTGCGGATGCGGGAAGCGATGGACAAGCTCAACACCGAGCGCGGCACCCGGGATCTGGTGCTCAAGATCGGCATCCACGAAGGCCCCTGTCTTGCGGTGATGCTGAACGAGCGGCAGGATTACTTCGGCCAGACCGTCAACATCGCCGCGCGCGTGCAGGGACTGTCGGTGTCGCAAGCCATTCATGCCACCGGCCCGGTGATCGATACCCCCGCCGTCGCTGCCATGCTGGAGGCGGCGGCGCTGGTGCCGATCCGCAAGCAGGCCGCGCTGCGCGGCATCGCCGACAAGGTGGTGGTTTTCGAAATTCCATAACGGGCCGGACTTGAAGGCCGGGAGGACATCTTCGCGACGTTACGGAACCGTAATCCCGCTGTTCGGAACCTGAAATGGATTGCCAGCGTTATATTTTCAGGCCATAGAGCGCCGCCCTTCACCGCAACATTTTTCAGCAAATCACGGAACCATGGATGCTGGATAAACTACGTCAATTCATTGCCGAGGTCGCCTCACCGCTCACGCAGGACAATCGCCCTTTCAGCGAAACCGACTATCGCCTCGCCGCCACGGCGCTGCTGATCCATGTCGTGTCGCTGGATGGCGAGCCGTCCGAGGTCGAGAAGCAGAAGCTGCACAGCCTGCTCGAGAGCCGCTTTCAGCTCGACGCCCCGACCGCCAGCCAATTGATCGCGGAGGCTACGCTGGTGGAAGGCGAGGCCGTCGACCTGTATCACTTCACCAGCGTCATCATGCGTTCGGTGGACGAGGAGGGCCGCAAGCGCATCATCGAAATGATGTGGGAGCTGGTCTATGCCGATGGCAACGTCAGCGAATTCGAGGACAATGTGATGTGGCGGGCGGCCGACCTGCTCGGCGTGTCGTCGCGCGACCGTATCCAGCTCAAGCACCGCATCGCCGAGGACGCGACACACGATCAAACCGACCCGACTGCGTGAACCGACGTTTCGACCTTCTCGTTTTGAACCGACATTCGATTTCGCCCGACTGATTTCTTCGCCGATATTTCGGCTCACCCATACTTCACCGCGACCGGCGGCAACCCGCCGGTCCATTCAAGAGCACGACGTTTTGACCAATTGCGCCACCTTGATCACCGGCGCGTCATCGGGCATCGGCGCCGATCTGGCGCGCGTCTTCGCCGCGAATGGCCACCGTGTGGCGCTGGTGGCGCGCCGCGAGGATCGACTGCACGAACTCGCCGCGACCATCGCCGCAGCCGGCGGCGCGGCGCCGCTGGTCATTCCGTGCGACCTGACACGGCCGGACGCTGGCGACGTTATCGCCACAACGCTGGATGCCGCAGGCCTCGAGATCGACAACCTGGTGAACAACGCCGGTTTCGGACTGTTCGGCCCGGCGCTCGCCCTCGACCACGCCCAGCAACTGGAGATGATCGCGGTCAACATCCGCGCCCTCACCGACCTGTCGCTGCGCTTTTCGGACAGCCTGATCCGTCACCGGGGCGGGCTGCTCAACGTCGCCTCGATCGCGGCGTTCCTGCCAGGCCCCGGCATGGCCGTCTATTACGCCACCAAAGCCTATGTGCTGTCGTTCAGCGATGCCTTGCATAACGAACTCGGACGTCGCGGCGTCCGCGTCACCGCGCTCTGCCCCGGCCCGGTGCCGACCGAATTCCAGCGCCGCGCCGGATTTACGGCTGGCATGGATTCAGCCGTACTCAATGTCAGCGCGGAAAAGGTGGCGCTGGCCGGCTATCGTGGCCTGATCCGCGGCAAGCGGATCGTGCTGCCCGGCCTTGGCATTCGCGCCATCCCATTCCTGCTGCGCTTCGTGCCGCGTGGTTTCGTGCTGACGATGGTGGGACTCATCCAGCGCAATCGGTGAAACCACGCTTGCCTTGTTTCGGCCGCTCTCCCGGTTATTAAAAATTTACCAACCCGGATAATTCTCGAATCATCGCGCGCACGACGCGCCACACAAGAACGCTCGATGTCGATTCGCCCGGCCTATTTTCAGACCGCCACGACGCCAGAGGATTTCGGCGACGATCGTCGGCCGGTGCTGGTGGTGCTGCATCAGGAAACCTCGACGCCGGGTCGGGTCGGAAACGCGCTTCGCGCGCTCGGCTACACCCTCGATATCCGCAAGCCGCGCTTCGGCGATCCGTTGCCGTCGACGCTCGACGATCATGCCGGCGTGGCGATCTTCGGCGGACCCATGAGCGCCAACGATCCCGAAGCCTACATCAGGCGCGAAATCGACTGGATCGCGCTGCCGCTGAAGGAGCGGCGGCCGTATCTCGGCATCTGCCTCGGTGCCCAGATGCTGGCGCGGCAGCTCGGCGCACGCGTTGCGCCACACGCGCAAGGACGTGCCGAGATCGGCTATTACCCGATCCGGCCCACCGCCGCCGGCCGCGCGCTGTGCGGACCGTGGCCCGCGCAGGTCTATCAGTGGCACTGCGAAGGCTTCGCCCTGCCGCGTGGCAGCGAGTTGCTCGCCGAAGGCGATGAATTTCCCGCGCAGGCGTTTCGCGACGGCACCGCCTTCGGGTTGCAGTTTCACCCCGACGTCACCACCGCGATGATGCATCGCTGGACCACGCACGGCGCGGAGCGGCTGTCGCTGGCGGGCGCGCAGCCGCGCGCGGCGCATTTCGCCGGACGCGCCATTCACGACATCGCCGAACGAAACTGGCTGATGGCCTTCCTGCGCCATTGGCTGCGTTGCGATCGGTCACACGCGAACGATTCTGTTCTGGCGCAGGCCGCCGAATAGCCTTCGCGGAGCGATTTTCGCGCGGCGGGATTACTGCGCGGCGCAAACCCATTTCCCCTTTCAGGATCATGCTCTAGGTTTTCCGGATCGCGTCACCGAGCCGGGAGCCTTGCTGCATGACGATTGACGACTTCGCCGCATTGCTGCGCGCTTTCGCCGTTTCCGCCGAATCCGGCGACGGTGCCCGCTTCGCCGCGCACTTCACCGAGGACGCGATCTATTACGATTATATCTACGGCCCGCATCAAGGCCGTGCCGAGATTGCGCACATGATGCAGGACATGTTTCACCGCGACGCCACCGACTATCGCTGGGAGATGTTCGACCCGGTGATCAATGGCGACATGGGCTATGCGTGGTCGCTGTCGAGCTTCACCTCGACGATTCCGCAGTTCAAGGGCCAGCGCGTCGTGATCGACGGCATGAGCCGATTCATCGTACGCGACGGACTGATCGCGGAGTATCGCGAATCGGTGAATGGCGGCGTCGCGATGGCGCAACTCGGCGTCGCGCCGGAGCGCATGAACAAGGTCTTCAACCGATGGACCGGCTGGCTCAAGGAACGGCCGGAAACGATCGATTATCTGGCGCGGCCGAAAGCCAGCATCACTGACAAGTAACAGGAGCACGCGATGAGCTATCAGGACATTCTTTACGGCGTCGACGATCGCGTCGCGACCATCACGTTGAACCGGCCGGATCGCATGAATGCGTGGACGGCGACCATGGAGCGCGAGGTGCGCGAGGCCATGGGCCAGGCCGCGAACGACGACAGCGTCCGCGTCATCGTACTCACCGGCGCGGGCCGCGCCTTCTGCGCCGGCGCCGACATGGACGCGCTGAAGGGCCTCGATCCCGCCGACATCAAGAAGCGCGGCAACGAGATACCGGCCTTCGACATGAACCGGCGCCCGGACTGGCAATCGCGCTACGGCTTCTATCCGTCGATCGGAAAACCGATCATCGGCATGTTGAACGGCGCCACCGCCGGCATCGGCCTCGTGCACGCGCTGTATTGCGACGTGCGCTTCGCCGCCGACAACACTGTCTTCACCACCGCCTTCGCGCGGCGTGGCCTGATCGCCGAGCACGGCATCAGCTGGATGCTGCCGCACATCGTCGGCCATGCCAACGCGCTTGACCTGCTGCTGTCGGCTCGCCGCGTTTCCAGTGAGGAGGCGCTGCGGATCGGACTGGTCAACCGGCTGTATGCGCCGGACCAGCTTCGCGAACAGACTTATGCCTATGCGAGGGATCTCGCCGACAACGTCTCGCCGTCGGCCATGGCGGTGATCAAGCGGCAGCTTTACGACGTGCCGTTCCAGACGCTGGCGGAAGCCACCATTGACGCCAACCGCGAAATGGCCGTCGCGCTGGCCGGCGCGGACTTCCGCGAGGGCGTCGCCAGTTTCATGGAAAAACGCCCGCCACGATTCACGGGGAAGTGAGGGGGATGGACCTCTCGGAGGGCAGCCCGGCTTCGCCCTTCAGGCTACGCCGCGGCAGCCTTCACTGGCTTCGCCTTCGATAGGTTGGAGTGTGGCTCGCCGAGCCGTAGCTGGCGAAGCCAGCGAAGGCTGGTGGAGCCAGGGAGGATCGAACTCCCGACCTCGTCATTGCGAACGACGCGCTCTCCCAGCTGAGCTATGGCCCCATTGCAGCGCGGCGACTGGAACTGCGCCAACGGCAAGTGGGCGTCATTTAAATCCCGCCCGACACCAAGTCAAGGATGCTGCGTGTTGCCTTGCCCCCGCAAAAAGGCCCGGAACTTCCCTTGTTTAGCGGGGGTCGAACCGATAGTTTCCGGGCGACCGAACCACCGCCCCTGCGACCAGCCCGCGAGTTGATCCCGCCATGCGCGCCATTCTCGATATCGTTCTCATCATCCTCGATCTCTATGTCTGGCTGCTGATCGCCTCCGCCATCCTGTCGTGGCTGATCGCATTCAATGTGGTCAACACCCGCAACCAGTTCGTCGCCTCGGTCGCCGAGTTCCTCTACCGAATCACCGAGCCGCTGCTCCGGCCGATCCGCAATTTCATGCCGAATCTCGGCGGTCTCGACATTTCGCCGATCATCCTGATCCTGATCATCATGTTCATCCAGCGGGTGATCACCTATTACATCTACCCGGCTGTGTTCTGAGCCTCGTTTTGCGCCCGGCCGGATTGCCGATGGAGTCTGACCGATGACCCCTTGGCGCTATTCCACCGAGGGCGTCAGCGTCGCATTGCGGGTGACGCCGCGGGGCGGCCGCGACGATATCGACGGCATCGAGACCTTGGCCAACGGCAAGAGCGTCGTCAAAGTCCGGGTACGCGCCATCGCCGAGGGTGGCGAAGCCAACCGCGCCGTCATGGACCTGCTGGCCAAGGCGCTCGGCGTGCCGAAGCGTGACGTGCGGCTGCTCGCCGGCGCGACATCGCGGATCAAGCAGATCGCCATCGATGGCGATCCGCGCCGCCTCGGCGAAGCACTGAAGGCATTGGTTGCGGCAAAGAAGCCCGACGACGAGACAAGGTGAATGACGACATGACCGCGCAGATTATCGATGGGAAGCAGATCGCCGCCGAGCTTCGCACCCGCGTCGCCGACGAAGTGGCGCGAATCCAGCGCGAGCACGACCTGACGCCCGGCCTCGCGGTGGTGCTGGTCGGCAACGACCCCGCCAGCGAGGTTTACGTCCGCAGCAAACACAAGCAGACCCAGGCCGCCGGCATGGCCTCGTTCGAGCATGTGCTGCCCGCCGACGTCACCCAGGACAAGCTGCTCGGCCTGATCGGCCGGCTCAATCGCGATCCGGCGGTGCATGGCATTCTGGTGCAACTGCCGCTGCCAAAGGGCCTCGACACCGAAGCGGTGATCGCCGCCATCGATCCGGCCAAGGATGTCGACGGGCTGCATCCCAACAACGCCGGACGGCTGGCCGGCGGATTGCCGGCGCTGTCGCCCTGCACGCCGCTCGGCTGCATCATCCTCACCAAGAGCGTCCACGAATCGCTGGAAGGCATGGACGCGCTGGTGATCGGCCGCTCCAATCTGGTCGGCCGCCCGCTGGTGCAGTTGCTGCTCAACGAGAACGCCACGGTGACCATCGCGCATTCGCGCTCGCGCGACCTGCCCGACCTCTGCCGCCGCGCCGATCTGGTCTACGCCGCCGTCGGCAAGCCGGAAATGGTGCGCGGCGACTGGATCAAGCCGGGCGCCACGGTGATCGACGTCGGCATTACCCGTCTGCCGAGCGACGACGGCAAGACCCGGCTGATCGGCGACGTCGCCTTTACCGAAGCGCTCGCGGTTGCCGGCGCCATCACCCCGGTGCCGGGCGGCGTCGGTCAGATGACGGTGGCCTGCCTGCTGGTCAACACGCTGCGCGCCGCCTGCGCGATTCGCGGCCTGCCGCCGCCAGCAGTGTGAACATCAACCCGCGCTCGACTGGATGAACCGCAGATAGAACCGGATCATGTCGGCATAGTTGGCGATGCTGAGCCGTTCGTTAGTACCGTGGAAGCGCTTGAGGTCTTCCGAAGTCGCGCGAACCGGCGAGAAGCGGAAGATATTATCGGTCAGTCCAGCATAGTGCCGCGAATCGGTCGCCGCGATCATCAGGCCCGGCGCGACGACGACGTCCGGGAAAATCTCACGAATAGTCCGATTCAGCACGCGGTAGCCCGCGCTCGCGGTGCCGGTGACCGGCGGCGGATCGGTGTTGCCGGGAAACGGCGCGATCGCGATCCTGTCGTTCTTCACGGTGTCGCGGACATGCGCGGTGATGCTGTCCTGCGTATCGCCGGGCAGCAGGCGGAAGTTCACCGTCGCCTCGGCGTTGCCCGGCAGCACATTGTCCTTGTCGCCGGCATTGAAGATGGTCAGCGCCGTGGTGGTGCGCACCATCGCGCGCGTCGGACCGGACTTGTCGAACTCGCGCAGCAGCAGCGGTTTGAACAGCCAGAGATTCGACAACACCACGCGGTTGAAGCCGTGCATCTCCGACGCCAGCGTGTCGAACATCTCGCCGACCGTGCCGCGCACCCGCGCCGGGAGACTGTGATCTTCCAGCCGCGCCAGCGCAGCGGCCATCATGCCGATGGCGGTTTCGCGCGGCGGCATCGATGAGTGACCCGGCGTCGCGCGCGCTGTCAGCACTAGCGTCGCATAGCCCTTTTCGGCAACGCCGATCAGCGCGGCCGGCCGATCGAGGCCCTTCATGATGCCGTCGGTGATCAGGAGGCCTTCGTCGAGCACGAAGTCGAGCTTGACCCCGCGCGAGGCCAGCAGCGCCGCGATCGCCTTGGCACCGCGCTGTCCGCTCACCTCCTCGTCATGGCCGAACGCGAAATAGATCGTCCGCTTCGGGCGGAAGCCGGCCTTCGCCATCTGCTCGGCGGCTTCGAGCATGGAGTAGAGGTTGCCTTTGTCGTCCCAGGAGCCGCGGCCCCAGATGAAGCCGTCGGCGATCACGCCGTCGAACGGAGGTTGCTGCCAATCTTTTTCAGTGCCGGGGGCGACTGGCACAACGTCCTGATGCGCCAGAAGCGCAATCGGCTTCGCCGCCCGGTCGGAGCCTTCCCAGGTGTAGAGCAGGCTGTGCTGACCCACGATTTCCCGCCTGGCGACGGCGTGAAACGCCGGGAAACTCGCCGCGATATGCTCGCGCAAACCACGCAGCGCATCGGCGTCCTGATCCGGATTGAGGAAGTTCGAGATGGTCTTGAAGCGGACCGCCTCGGCCAACCGCTTTGCCGCGCCCTGTTCGTCGACGGTCGCGCGCGGGATCGCCGTGACGTGAAGCTGCTTCGAGCCGAGGCGGAAGGCGTTGACCGCGACAATGGCCGCCAGCACCACGACCGCCGCGACCACGACCGCGAAAAGACGGCCGATCCATTTCAATACGCGCCGCATCGATTGCCCCCGCTTGCGGTCACGAAGCGCCCTTACGCCTTCTTGGCCTTGGCACGCTCGATACCTTCCAGGATGAGACGATGCGCCTCCTCGGCGCCGCCCCAGCGCAGCACCTTGACCCATTTGCCCTTTTCAAGATCCTTGTAGTGCTCGAAGAAGTGCTGGATCTGCTGCAGGGTGATATCGGGCAGATCGCTGTAGGTCCGGATCTTGTCGTAGCGCTGCGTCAGCTTCGAGGTCGGCACCGCGACGATCTTCTCGTCGCCGCCGGCTTCGTCCTCCATCAGCAACACGCCGACCGGGCGGATCGCGATCACCGCGCCTGGCACGATGGCGCGGGTATTGGCCACCAGCACGTCGCAGGGATCGCCATCGCTCGACAGCGTGTGGGGGATGAAGCCGTAATTTCCCGGATAGCGCATCGCCGTATAGAGGAAGCGATCCACCACCAGTGTCCCGGCCTCCTTGTCCATCTCATACTTGATGGGTTCGCCGCCCACCGGCACCTCGATGATGGCGTTGACCTCGTGCGGCGGGTTGGCCCCGAGGGAGATGGCATCGATACGCATGGAAAGCTCCGTGATGCGGGCGCTGGGCCCAGTCCGAGAAATTGGCTACGTCATACGCGAACTGGCGGGACGTTGTCTAAAATAACGGTGGCACCTGCCCTACCTTGATCGGCCCCAGCAGCACTGCGCCATCGACGAACCGCAGCGGGAACGACCGCGCCGGCTTGCCTTCCAGCTCCGCCGCCGTACCGAGGGAATTGACCACCGCGGCGATCCCGGCGCCGGCGTTCTGGCGCACCACCTTGCCGAGGCCGGGGATCATTTTGTCGAGCGAGCCGAGCAGGCTGTTGACGTCGCCCGCCTTTATCCCCGGCGCGACGCGATCCAGCGTCGCCTGCGGCACGCCCTCCTCCAGCAGCGCCTCGATGCCGAGCAGCGGAACGAGCTTCTCGAATCCCGCCACCGTCATCTGCAATTCGCCGTCGAGATTGCCGCCGGCCGTAAGGCCCAACGCGCCCTTGGCGACCGCGATCACGTCGCCCTGCTGGATGCGGGCCCGCTCGATCATGATCTTGCCACTCGCCGCCTGAATTTCGCGAAACCGCACCGGCCACGGCTTCGGCGAAAAATCTTTCAAGCCGGTCACGCGCGCGCCGATCAGCGCATCGAACGGCTGCGCCAGCGCCGGATGGATGTCCTGCACGCTGGCCTGCGTCAGATCCACCGCGACATCGATCGCCGGATGATCCGCGGTCGAGACCGCAGTCAGTTGGGTATGGAATTCGGCATGGGCCGCGCGCGCCAAGGGTGCCGCGACCCCGCCATTCAGGCGGTCGATCGCGGGTTGATCGAACACCAGCGCGACACGCTGGGGAATGCCGGGAAGACCCGCGACGCTGCTGCGCGCGGTTTTCCAGCTTACCTGCATCGCCGGCGGCTGACCGCGCGGCGCCAGCGTCGCCGGCGCGGTAAACTCCGCGATCAGCAGCCCGGGCGTATAGACCTGTCCGATGACGAGAATCTTGCCGAGCCGCGCCGTGATCGGCGCATCCGCCGCACCGTCCACCATCCCTTGGGCGGTCTGCGACACCAGCGTGACGCTGGCATCCTCGCAGGTCACCTCGAGGCGAAACGGGAAGCCGGCCACCGACCGCTTGCCACAATCGTAAACTCGGCCCGCCTTGGCCTCGCGCGCGCGCCAGGCATCGACCTGATGGTCGACCTGCGAGGCGGCGTAGAACCAGAACGCGCTCCAGCCAATCGCGGCGACGATGACAAGGGCGGGCATCACGAACACCGGCCACAACGGCCGCTGTCGCGGAACTTTGATCGAATCGGGCATTGACGACCTTTAGAGCATGATCCCGAAAAGTGGAAACCGCTTTGCGCTAACGCGGCCCTTCGAGTCGGACAGGATCCTGCTCCATCAGAAATAGAGGCGAAAAGTCTGCTTCAACGCAGATGAAGCGGACTCTAACGCAACGAATCCGGCAATTTTGGACAATCGGCCCGTCCATGCGCGCGTGCCGTCTTGCACAAGCGCCGACGAACCGCAAATATCCCGCCACCTCAAGACGTCTATTCCAGGGAATTTCCGAACCATGAAATTCGATGATGTGATTCTCGGCCGCCGCAGCATTCGCGGATACAAGCCCGATCCGGTCCCGAGGACGCTGATCGAGGAGATCATCGGCCTGGCGATGCGCGCCCCGTCGTCGATGAACACCCAACCGTGGAATTTCTACGTCATCACCGGCGAACCGCTCAATCGCATCCGCGCCGGAAACACCGAGCGGATGGTGGCCGGCATCCCGCAGTCGCGCGAATTCCGCACCGGCCAGCCGTTCACGGGACAGCATCGCGACCGCCAGGTCGGCGTCGCCAAGCAGTTGTTCGCCGCAATGGGGATCGCGCGCGACGACAAGGAGATGCGGCAGGATTGGGTGCTGCGCGGCTTCCGCCAATTCGATGCGCCGGTCTGTGTCATCGTCACCTACGATCGCGTGCTGGATGGCAGCGACGATACGCCGTTCGATTGCGGCGCAGTGGCGACCGCTCTGGTCAATGCAGCGTGGTCGCGCGGATTGGGCGCCGTGATCAACAGTCAGGGCATCATGCAGTCGCCGGTGGTGCGCGAACATGCGGGAATTCCCGCCGATCAGGTGATCATGAAAAGCATCGCGCTGGGATGGCCGGATGACACCTTCCCGGCCAATGCCGTGGTGTCCGAACGCAAATCGGTCGAGGAGGCCACTGTGTTCGTGGGATTCGACGGTTAGTCGTGCGCAGGTCCCAAGCCTTGCCTGTTCATCATTGCGAGCGGAGCGAAGCAATCCGGAAAGTCACAAAACAAGGGCTGGATGGCTTCGTCACCGACGCTCCTCGCAATGACGACGGAACGCCTCCGCCAGTGCTGACATGACGACCCTTGCGTCAACCGCGCCGCCCGACGGCGACCTCTGGGTGTTCGGTTACGGCTCGCTGATGTGGCGACCGGGCTTCGCCTTCGAGGAGCAGGTGCCGGCGCGCTTGATCGGCGCGCATCGCGCGCTGTGCGTCTATTCGTTCGATCATCGCGGCACGCCCGAACGTCCCGGGCTGGTGCTGGGCCTCGATCGCGGCGGCGCCTGTCGCGGCATCGCCTTCCGGGTCGCGGCCGCGCACCGCGACGACACCGTGGCCTATCTGCGCGCGCGCGAACAGACCACCAACGTCTATCACGAAGTCACGCGTTCGGTGTGGCTGCAAGACGATCCGCGCCGTCAGGTCGCGGCGCTGACCTACATTGTCAATCGCGGCCATGTGCAATATGCCGGACGCCTCGACCTGCAGGATCAGTTGCGCTACGTGCGGCAGGGCCACGGCCGTTCCGGCGACAACCGCGACTATGTGCTGTCCACGGTGAAAGCCATCGAAGCGCAGGGCCTTCGCGACGCGCCTCTGCACCGGCTCGCCGCCGCGTTGCGCGCCGACGCTCCCGCACCGGCTCACGCCACGACGGCGACGGATTGATCACACCTTCGCGGACGACGGCACGCCGCCGAACAGTTGCGCCTGCTCGGCGCGCGCGGCGTCGATCAGGCCACGGCTCGCCTGCTCGATCGCGCCGCTGACGCGCGCATTGAACTCGTCGCGCGGCAGGCCGGCTGGCAACGGATCGAGGAATTCGACCACCAGCGTCCCCGGATAACGCATGAAATTGCGGCGCGGCCAGAACAGGCCGGAATTGAGCGCCACCGGAATGCACGGCGCGTTGCAGCCGGCATAGATCAAACCGACGCCATTCTTGTATTGCGGCGGCGCGTCGACGGCGGTGCGCGTGCCCTCCGGAAAGATGATGAGCTGACGCCCGCCCTTCACCGCGTCGCGCGCGCGTCGCACCATTTCGAGCAGCGATTTGCCGCCCGACGCGCGGTCGATGCCGATCATGCCGGCCTTGCGTAAATACCAGCCGAAGAACGGAATCCAGAGCAGCTCGCGTTTCAGGATGTAAAGCGGCTGATCGAAGAACTGCACCAGCGCGAAGGTTTCCCACATCGACTGATGCTTGGATGCGACGATCAGCGGACCGGCCGGAATCTTTTCCACGCCGCGATATTCGACCCTGGTGCCGCAGACCACCCGCAACAGCCAGATGCTACTGCGCGACCAGAACCGGGCTACCGCAAGCAATGCCGCGCGCGGCAACAGAAACGTCGGCAGCGCGATCAGGATCAGCGCCACCAGCCAGACGTAGAACAGCACGTTGTAGATCAGCGAGCGCAGAAAAATCGTGGTCATCCCAACCCTGTCAACTTGCCGAGGCCATTGCTAATTCGCCCGTGTCCGCTCGCCGTTGCTAGCTCGCTTTGGCCGTCTTGCGCGACGGCGGCGCGGCAGGTCGTTCGCTCGCCTCCGGCAGCAGATCGAGCCCGAGATCGGCCAGGCGAACGCGGACTTCCGCCGCGACATACTTGACGTATTCGGACAGCAACAACCGCATCGCGGCGCCATTGGTCCACCACGGCTCGTCGCGCCACTTGTCGCTGACCACCGCGAAAGGAATGAGATCGATATCCGGCATCGCGTGGGACATTTCGACGATCGCGCGCGGCATGTGATAGTTCGAGGTCACCACGATCAGCGAGCGGAAACCGCGCTCGTGCACCCAGCGGCGTGTCTCCGCGGCGTTGCTGCGGGTGTTCACCGCCGAACGATCGAGATCGGCGCAGCAATCGAGCAATGCCTGACTGTCAGGCACCGAGCGCGAAATATCGCTGACGCCGTTGGTCGGATGCACGCCGGAAATCAGCAGCCGCTTGCCGTAGCCCTTGGCCAGCAGTTCGACAGCGTCGGACACCCGCGACGACCCGCCGGTGAGCACCACGATGCCGTCCGCGTTGCTCGACGGTTTCAGCTCGGCGACCCGCAATTGCGACAGGAAGCCGACGAAACCCAGCGCCGCACCGAAAAACGCGATCGCCAGCACGGCGACGATCAACGCGCGCGCAAGCCCGCGCGGGCGCGCCGGGGCGGCCGCGGTGTCCGGCGGATTGTGGTCGACCTGTTGATCCATGACGATGCTGACCGACCCTACTCCCTTCCGAGCGCGACGAGAACAAGTCTAGAGCCATTTCCATTCCGATAGAATCGGAATGGGGCTCCCGATTCTTGTTTTAACGCGTTTTCTTGACGCGAACCGGTATCCACTTCGCTCGAAAACGCTATAGCGCGGATTTTCGCCGAATGGAGCCCCCGACGCGGAAGCCCGCAAGGCTTTGCGCGATTTAACCGATATCGTCCAGCGTTGCGAATAAAGTGCGGCGCGATGCCCAGCCTGTGACGGCGGCGATCAAAATCGCTTGAGCCGCCAGCACCAGATAGCCGGACGGCTGCAACGCGAACGTCCCCAGCAGGGCGACGAACTGATCGCCGGTCGGCGTGCCGGCGAACCAGCCCGCGATGGATTCCGAAAAGCCGAACAGCAGCATCGCCGCGCCGCCGCCGAGGATTCCGCCCTCCAGCCCCAGCCGCAGGAAATGATGCAGGAAGCGATTGGCGATATAGCGATCGCTGGCGCCGACGAAATGCAGCACCTCGACGATGGGGCGATTTGCCGCCATCGCCCCCCGCGTCGCGAACGACACCGAGATGATGGTGGCGATGATGACCAGCGCCAGCACGCCGATTCCCGCCAGCACCGTCACGCCGCTCATGGTGCGCATCCGTTCGATCCACGCGCGATGATCGTCGACGCTGGCGGACGGCGTCACCTGCTTCAGCTTTCCCTCGAGGCCGGCGAGGTCCGGCGCCGCGCCGGGTGTCACGCGACCGACCACGATCCGAGGGATCGGCAATTCGTCCAGCGACAGCCCGCTGCCGAGCCAAGGCTCCAGCAGCTTGTTGGATTCCTCCCGCGTGAAGATACGCACGTCGACGATACCCGGCTGCGCCTTGAGCACATCGGCGGCGGCCGCGACATCGCGATCGAGATCGCGCCCGGTGACCGGACGTATCTGCACGGTCAGTTCGCTGGCGACGTCGGATTGCCATTCGGTCGCGGACGCATGCACCAGCAGCACGACGCCGGTGCTGATGCAGGCGAGGAACGTCATGATGGCGACCACCACCACCAGCGCGCGGCCGACGATGGAGCCGCGCGGCACGATCGGCGACACGTTGCGCGCCTTCGTCGGCACCTGCGGCCGCTCATGGCCGAGGTCCATCAAGGCATCGCGCGGCTCGCTGTCACGCTTACTCATAGATGTGCAGCCGTCCCTGATGCAGCACCAGCCGCCGCGCCTCGTACTGATCCATCAGGCCGATATCGTGGGTGGCGATGACGACGGCGGTGCCGGACTTGTTCAATTCGATGAACAGACGCAGCAGCCGACGGCCCAACGTCGGATCGACGTTACCGGTCGGCTCGTCGGCCAGCAGCAGATTCGGCCGCGCGATCACCGCGCGCGCGATTGCCGCGCGTTGCTTCTCGCCGCCCGACAGAATCGGCGGCAACGCATCCATGCGTTCGCCGAGGCCGACCCATTTCAAAAGATCGATTACCTCGCGCCGATAGGTGGATTCGGCGCGGCCCATCACGCGGAAGGGCAGCGCCACGTTCTCGTAGGTCGTCATGTGGTCGAGCAGGCGAAAATCCTGCAGCACGATGCCGATACGCTTGCGCAGATCCGCGACCTCGTTCTTGCCGAGCAGCGACACGTCCTGACCGAACAGATTCACCAACCCGCGGGTCGGCCGCAGCGACAGGAACAGCAATCGCAGCAGCGACGTCTTGCCGGCGCCGGACGGTCCGGTGAGAAACTGGAACGAGTGCGCGGGAATCTGAAAATTGAGGTCGCGCAGAATCTCCGGGCCGAGCCCGTAGCGCAATCCGACATTTTCGAACCGGACCACAGGGAGCTCCGTTCGAGTGTTTGAGGTAGCAGGGGCCGGGACGGCGCGACAGACGTGCCCCGCGCGGGTGCGTCGGTCCGAAGCCGCGACACGGCGAAAAACGTCTTAACGGTTGTGCGGCAATTATGGTTTCCGGTTCGTTAACGGACGGCGGCTTAAACTGCAGGGGACCTCTCAAGCGGCGATTCGCTCATGAACATCGTTTGCCCCCACTGCACGACCTTCTTCGCCATCGACCCCGCCAAGCTCGGCCCGGCCGGGCGGATGGTGCGTTGCGCGCGCTGCAAGGAGATGTGGCTGGCACGCCCCGAACAATCCACGGCCGCCGGCCCGGCCGTGCCGGCACTGGCCTCCGCCGGTGCCGCCGGCGATCCCGACGACCACGAGGCGGTGGAATGGAACGAACCGGCGACCTCGGATGCACAACCGTCGCTCGAGACGCCGATCATCGACAGTCCGTCGATTGCGGCCGACCTGCCGAATAGCCGCCTGGACGACCTGTCGAACCCTGCGCCGGCACCCGGCCGGTTTGCCGCGGGACCTCCGCCGCGCAAACCGCGCTTCAGGTTCCGGCGGCGCGGCAACGACAGCCGGCCGCCTCGCGCGCGCAGGCCCGTCCTCACGTTGCCGATCGCCTGCGTGGCGATGGCAGCTATCGCCGCCGGTCTGCTGATGTGGCGCGCCGAAATCGTTCGCCTGCTGCCACAAACCGCGCTGTTCTACCGCCTGATCGGCCTTGAGGTAAATTTGCGCGGCCTCGCCATCAAGGACGTCAAGATCAGCACCGAGACGGTCGAGGGCAAACCGGTGCTGGTGATCGAGGGCAACGTCGTCGACGTCACGCGCCGGACCGTGGAACTGCCGCGCCTGCGCTTTGCCGTCCGCGATGCGAAGGGGACCGAGATCTACGCCTGGAACGCGGTGCTGGAGCAGACCTCGTTGAAGCCGGGCGAAAAAGCCTGGTTCCGTTCGCTCCTCGCGGCCCCGCCGCCGGAAGGGCGCCACATCGACGTGCGATTCTTCAATCGACACGACCTCGCCGCAGGCAGCACGTAGCGTGGCGGTCGAAACCAGAGAAACCGTGATGCCGCGCGTTCTGATCGCCGACGACGAAGACTCGATGCGCTCGCTGGTGGCGCGCGCCATCGCCATGGATGGTCACCAGATCGTCACCGCCGAGGACGGCGCCGAGGCGCTCGACATCCTCACCCGCGAGGCCGGCGCATTCGATCTGTTGCTCACCGACATCAAGATGCCGGTGATGGACGGCATCGCGCTGGCGCTGACGGTGGCGCGCGATTTTCCCGATCTCACCGTCTTACTGATGACTGGCTTCGCCGATCAGCGCGAACGCGCCTCCAACCTCAGCGCCATCGTGCACGATGTCATCACCAAGCCGTTCTCGGTCAACGACATCCGCGCGGCGGTGAATGATGCACTGGCCTCGCGCAAGGGTGCGGCCTAGAGCAGGCTTTTCGTCCAGTTAGAAACAGCAATCCGTCACGGCCGGGACAACGGCGAGCGGAAGCGACGCGGTTCTTCGAACGACTGTCGCCGGGCATGACGAACTGACAACTTCCGCCATCGTCAAGTGTCGCACACCTTCCGCGCAGGACGACGCCGGGAAGGCTCGCGATTTCTCAATAATCCTTGAGCAGCCGCTCGATGTAATCGAGTTCGATCTGCGGCCGCGACGGATCGGCCAGCCGGCGTCGCAATTCCTCGAGAATGCGCCGCACCCGCTGGACGTCGATCTCGCCGGGAATCTTCACCGTCAGGTCATCGCCGAGTTCACGGCCGCGCAACGGGCGCCCCAACGGATCGGTGCGATTGCCGCCGCTCTGCTGCCGGCCGACGCGATTGCCGGGGCCGTTCTCCTGACCGTCCTGGCCCTCGTCACCCTGTTGCATCGCCTGCGCCAGGTCCTGCGCGCCCTTGCGAAGCGCATCGAGCGCACGCCCCTGCGAATCCACAGCACCCTCGGCATTGCCGTCGCCGAGTTGGCCGTCGGCATCGCCCATCGCCGAATCGGCCGAGCCGAGACCGCCCTCACCGTCGCCGGACTCGCCCTGCTGGCCCTGCCCTTTCTGTCCCTGCTGGCCGGGTCGCATCCCTTGCTGCGCCAACTGCTCCTGAAGCTTGCGAAGTCGCTCGCGCAGCGCCTGCTGATCCTGTTGCAGGCCGTTCATGGCATCGCGATTGCCCTGCTGGCCGCGCTGCCGATCGCGCCGCGAGTCCTGACCTTCCTTGAAAGTCTTGTCGCGCAACTGCTGCTGCTTGCGGATCATGTCGCCAAGCTCGTTGAGCGACTGCTGCATGTCGCCGTCGCCGCCCTGGCCCGGACGCGCCATTTGCAGGTTCTCGAGCATCTGCGCCAGTTGATCGAGCAACTGCCTGGCGGCGTCCTTGTCGCCGGAGCGCGACAGCCGCTCCATGCGCTCGATCATGCTGTCGAGATCCTGCTGCCGCATGGTGCGGGTGTTGGGATCGAGCGGGCGCGCCAGTTGCTGCGGATTGTTGCGCAGCCGCTCGGCCAGTTGTTGCAAAAACTTGTCGAGCGCCGCGCGCAGGTTTTCCGTGAGCTTCTTGATTTCCTCGTCGCTGGCGCCGCGCTCCAGCGCCTGTTTCAGGGCCTCCTGCGCCGCGCGCAGCGCCTTGTCGACGTCGGTGATGTCGCTGTCCTCGATCGACACCGCGAGCGCCCAGAGGCTTGCCACCACTTCGCGCAGCGCGTCGTCGGTGCGGGCGCGCGCCGCCTGCCGCGCCACCGAGCGTAGGCCGAGATACTGCCCGGCATCCGGCGTGAAGGCTTCCGGCGCGATCAGCAACGCCTGCAAGGCCACTTCGACCAGCGGGCCCTGATTGGCATCGAGCGCCAGATTGCGCCGCTGTTCGATCAGGGCGCGCGCCAACGGCTTGGTGAACACCCTCTCCGGCAGTCGCAGCGCGTAGGCTTCGCTATGTCCATCGTTGCCGGCCTCATCGCGCGCCGTCAGGGTCATCGTCACCTCGGCACCGGCGTAAGGATCCTGGCTGAGATCCTTGACGGTCTGGCCGATCCCCTTCCGCGTTCGCGCATTGGGCAGCGCCAGGTTCAATTCCGGCGGATCGAACAGCGGTCGCGCCTCCGTTGTTTCCGCGCCCACCGGCGGCGTCTGCGGGCGCACGACGAAATGGGCGTGGGCTTCGGTGACGCCGTAATCGTCCTCGATCTGATAGGTCAGTTGCAGCGATCCGCGCGCCTGCCGTTCCGGGTCCTTGGCGAGCGCGATGGTCGGCGGCCGATCCGCCACCGCGACGAACGTCCAGCGCGGCTGTCCTGACGGCGCGCGCACCTGCGCGGTGCCGTCGCCGTCGATGGTGAAGTGGCGCTCGCTGGTACCTTGCGGCGCATCGGCGGCGGGCGGCTGTTCGCTGACGCCGCCATCTACGGCAACGTCGAGGCTGACGCCGCTGGAGCGCACGATCAGGGTGCTGCCGGCCGGCACCGACAGCGGCGCGCCGTCCGCGCCGGCTGCATCCTTGTTCGCGGCGGAGAGAATGACCGGCGGCTTGCCGGTGTAGAGCGGGGGCGTCACCCAGGCATCGACCCGGACATTGGCCGGCGCCAGCATCCCGTTCCAGTCGAACGCCGCGGCGAGCCGCGCCGTGCGATCGCCGCCGGCGGCAACGTAAGTCGTAACCATCAGGAGAACGACCAGCGCGCGCAAGGCCCAGGGATCGTGCAGCGCCAGCCGCGGCGACGGCAGGCCGGCGCGAATCCGCTTCAGCGAGGCCAGCGTGCGTTGCCGCTGCGCCTGCCACAGCGCCAGCGCCACCGGATCCTCCGACGATACCGTGTCGGCCAACGCCGTGACCGGGCGATGGCGGATGCCGCTGCCGTGGTCGAGCCGGCGCAAGGCTTCGTCGCGGCGCGGCCAGCGGAACCGGATCAACGGTGCCAGCGCCGCGAGGCCCAGCACCGCGAACAGCGCGAGGCCGACGATGCGTGCGACAAAGGGTAGCGCCAGCCACAGGCCGGCCCACGACGACGCCAGAAACAACCCGACGACACAGAGGATGCGGGCGAGGTGCGGCCAGCCGCGCTCCCAGGCGAGCGCCCATGTCGCGTGCCGCACGGCCTGCTCCAGCACGGCATTCGCCGGCGGCCGCGCGGCCGCTTCCGCGTCGCGAAGCGAATCGGACGGATCGGGTGCGGCGGCGCTCAATCAATTCTCCGGTCAAGTTCGAAGAAAGTCACAGCACCCTAGCACAGCGGCGGCATTGAGGCACGGTTCGCAACGGGGACCATCGCCAGACTTCGGACGAAGCGGCGGAACCGGGTTGAGCTCACAACCACGGGGCGGGGGTGTCCATGGCGATCAACCGATCGACATCGAGGCGCGGACGCACAACAGCGTATTGATCGCCCTTCACGAGCACCTCGGGCACCAGCGGCCGGGTGTTGTAGGTGCCGGCCTGCACCGCGCCATAGGCCCCTGCGGTCATGATCGCCAGCAGATCGCCGACTTTCGGCTCGGGCAAGGTGCGCCCGAGCGCGAGATAATCGCCGGTCTCGCACACCGGGCCGACCACGTCCGCCACCAGCACCGGCGCGTCCGGTGCCGCGGCGCGCACCGGCATGATCTGGTGATAGGCCTCGTACAAGGTCGGGCGGATCAGATCGTTCATCGCGGCGTCGATGATGACGAAGTTGCGCGCGTCGCCGTGCTTCACATAGATCACGCGCGTCACGAGAATCCCGGCATTGCCGACGATCATGCGGCCCGGCTCGAACATCAGCGTGCAGCCGAGATTGTGCGTCACCCGCTTGACCATTGCCGCATAGGCCAACGGCTCCGGCGGCGCGGCGCGATCCTCGTAGTAAGGCACGCCGAGGCCGCCGCCGAAATCGACGTGCGAAATCGTGTGCCCGTCGCTCCGCAATACAGTGACGAACTCCGCCAGCAACCGGAACGCCGCCTCCATCGGCCCAAGATCGGTGATCTGGCTGCCGATATGCATGTCGACGCCGCTGACGGCGATGCCGGGCAGTTTCGCCGCCTTGGCGTAGACCTCGCGCGCACGCGCGATCGGAATGCCGAACTTGTTCTCGGACTTGCCGGTGGAGATCTTCGCGTGGGTGCCGGAATCGACGTCCGGATTGACGCGGATCGAGATGTGCGCGGTGCGGCCCATCTGCGAGGCGACCTGCGACAGCAACTCCAGTTCGGGCTCGGATTCGATGTTGATGCAGCGGATGCCGTGCGACACCGCGAGCCGCAATTCGTCCGCCGTCTTGCCGACGCCGGAAAACAAAATCTTGTCGGCCGGAATGCCCGCCGCCAATGCGCGCTTGAGTTCGCCGCCGGATACCACGTCGGCGCCGGCGCCGAGCTTCGCCAGCGTGCGCAGCACCGACTGGTTCGAATTGGCCTTCATCGCGTAGCAGACCAGATGATCGGTCCCGGCGAAGGCTTCGGTGAAGACGCGGTAGTGCCGTTCCAGTGTCGCGGTAGAATAGCAATAGAACGGCGTTCCGACCGCGTCAGCGATCGTGGACAGGCTCACGCCCTCGGCGTGCAGCACGCCGTCGCGATAGTCGAAATGACGCATCCCTCGTGTCCCGAATCCGAAGTTCGCATCCCTTTGCAGCCCTTCCGCAGCGAACTTCGGATTCGAAAGGACACGAGGAGAACTACGATTTTGGCGTGGCGCTCGTTCGCGAGTCCGCAAAGCGCATCAGTCGACCCCCTGATGCGGACTCGTGAACCGCCACGCTCCTAGTCCAGAATCGGATCGAGAACGAACGACCGCTTGCGGCCCCTGGCCGCCGTCGGCTCCCGGCTCTGTTCGGCCGTCGGATTGAAGACGCTGCCTGGTTCCGAAGGAGCCTCGGTCTGCGATGCCGTCGGCTGCGGCGCGGTGGGCGGCAGATCGAGCGGACCTTTACGTCCGCAACCGGCCAGCGCCAGCGTGGCGGCGGTCAACAGAATCACGGCCCAACGAGACGAGACCGGGCGAGAGATGCGGCTCACAGCAGAGTTCCCCAAAAATGCGGCGCCACCATACAAAGATTGAACGGCGCTGGCGAGCCCCGCCACCGCGGGAAATTTCGCCGAATTATCATGCGCGGCCCGATTTTTGCTCTTTTTCCAAGCGTTTGAGCCAAGCCTTGGCCTGCGTGCGGACATTCTTCGGCGCGGTGCCGCCATAGCTGACGCGGCTTTTCACCGAGGCTTCCACCGAGAGTACATCCAGCACCGCCGCGGTGATCTTCGGCTCGATCGCCTGCATCTCCTTCAGCGGCAGTTCGTGCAGCGCCACACCTTGCTTCGAGGCGATGCCGACGATCCGTCCGGTGACGTGATGCGCGTCGCGGAACGGCATCTTGAGGGTGCGCACCAGCCAGTCGGCAAGATCGGTCGCGGTGGCGTAGCCCTCGCCCGCCGCGAGTTTCATGCGCACTTCGTCGGGCACCAGATCGCGCACCATGCCGGCAATGGCGCGGACCGCCAGCGAGATCGCCGCGAAGCCCTCCATCGCGCCTTCCTTGTCTTCCTGCATGTCCTTTTGATAGGCGAGAGGAAGGCCCTTCATCACGATCAAGAGCGCGTTGAGCGAGCCGATGACGCGGCCGGTCTTGGCACGCACCAGTTCGGCGGCGTCGGGATTGCGCTTCTGCGGCATGATCGAGGAGCCGCTGGTGAACTTGTCGGACAGCCGCACCAGACCAACCAGCGGCGAGGTCCAGATCACGATTTCCTCGGCGATCCGCGACAGATGCACCGACGCGATCGATGATGCCGCAAGCGTCTCCAGCACGAAGTCACGGTCCGACACCGCATCGAGCGAATTGGCCATCGGACGGTCGAAGCCGAGCGCCCTGGCGGTGGCATCACGATCGATCGGGAACGAAGTGCCCGCCAGCGCCGCCGCGCCGAGCGGACTTTCGTTGAGCCGCTTGCGCGCATCGCTGAAGCGGCCGCGGTCGCGCGCCGTCATCTCGACATAAGCGAGCAAGTGATGGCCGAACGTCACCGGCTGCGCGGTCTGCAGATGCGTGAAGCCGGGCATCACGGTGTCGGCGTGTTCGAGAGCTCGCTCCGCCAGCACCTGCTGCAAATTGGCCAGAGCCGCGTCGATGGCGTCGATGGTGTCGCGCACGAACAGCCGGAAATCGGTCGCCACCTGATCGTTACGCGAGCGCGCGGTATGCAACCGCCCGGCCGCCGGGCCGATCAATTCGCTGAGACGGCTCTCGACATTCATGTGAATGTCTTCCAGCGCGCGCTTGAACGTGAATTTATCCGCCGAAATCTCTGACAAAATCGTGTCTAGACCTTTGGCGATGTTTTTTGCATCACTCGCGGTGATGATGCCCTGTGCGGCAAGCATGGCGGCGTGCGCTTTGGATGCGGCGATATCCTGCGCGTAAAGGTGGCGATCGACGTCGATCGAGACGTTGATTTCCTCCATGATCGCATCGGGTCCGTCCTCGAACCTGCCGCCCCACATCTTGTTGCTCATGTCTTGTCGCTCTTGGTGTTCTGGTTCGTGGCGTCGCGCCGCTCGTTTTGCCCGCCGCGGGCGGATCGATAATTCCGCTTCGCGCCGGGTTTCCCGTATAAGCCCCTGAATACCCACATCTCACCCCGGATGACAAACGATATGCCTGACACGCCGCCTGCCCGCCCCGCCGCCCGCCGCCTGCCGATGCTGTTGGGCGCGATCGCCGTCGGCGCCATCGTCGGCTATGGCCTCGTCAGCCAGTGGAGCGCGATGCAGCGGACGGCCGGCGGCGATCCGGATTGCGCAACGGCGATGGCGGTGGCGAAGAAGGTCGCGCCGCTGGCGACCGGTGAGGTCGCGGCCCTGACCATGGTGCAGAAGCCGATGAAGATGCCCGATCTGGCCTTCGAGGACGGTCAGGGCAACCCGAAGAAGCTATCGGACTGGCGCGGCAAGACCGTGCTGCTCAACCTCTGGGCGACGTGGTGCGTGCCGTGTCGCAAGGAAATGCCGGCGCTGGAGCGGCTCGAGGCCAAGCTCGGCGGCGACAAGTTCCAGGTGGTGGCCGTTAATATCGACACCCGCGATCTCGAGAAGCCGAAAACCTTTCTCAAGGATGCCAATCTGACCCACCTCGGTAACTTCTCCGACGCCAAGGCCAAGGTGTTCCAGGACCTCAAGAGCATCGGCCTGGCGCTGGGGATGCCGACCTCGGTGCTGATTGACGGCAAAGGCTGCCAGATCGGCAATATGGCCGGTCCCGCCGAGTGGGACAGCGACGACGCCGTCAAGCTGATCCAGGCGACGATCGCGCAGTAAACGACAGCCCCAACTCTATTTCCGTCAGGTCTTGACGTCGATCATAGCGCGCCTATACTTAACCATATGGTTTACTATCCAGCAGACCCGCTCGACCGGACCTTTGCCGCGCTGGCGGACCCGACCCGCCGCGCGCTGTTGGCGCAACTGGAAAGCCGCGACGGCGTTACCGTGAGCGAGTTGGCGAAACCGTTCGCGATGTCGCTGCCTGCGGTGATGAAGCATCTCGACGTGCTGTCGGATGCCGGCCTGATCGCGCGAAGCAAGGTCGGCCGCGCCGTCACCTGCCGCCTGACCGCCGGCCCGATGGAAGACGCCATGCAATGGCTCAATCGCTATCAGCGGTTCTGGACCGAACAACTCGACCGTCTCGCAGCCTTCGTGGAGGACGACGCGTGCTCACCCAACCCAGTCTCACCCTCAACCGCCGGATCAACGCGACGCCCGAAAAAGTCTTCGCGGCGTGGGTCGATCCCGAAAAGATAGTCCGCTGGTTCGGGCCCGCGCACACGGTCGCGGGTTCGGTCCGGGCCGATATGGATGTCCGCGCCGGCGGCCGCTTTCGCATTCGCTTCAAGACCGACGACGGCGAAGCGCACGAGGTCGGCGGCGCCTATCGCGAGGTGATGCCGCCGCAACGACTGGTGTTCAGTTGGGCGTGGCACTCGACGCCGGAGCGCGAGTCGCTCGTCACCGTGACGCTGCGGCCGGACGGCGACGGCACGCTGCTCTCGCTCAATCACGCGCAGTTCTTCGACGAGGCGGCGCGCGATGGCCATGAACGCGGCTGGACCGGAACGCTCGACAAGCTCGAACGGCTCTTTGCCTGAAGACGATCAACGGGAGAATGCCATGCAACAGCCTCACGTCGTTTCGCAACAGGAGTGGATCGCGGTCCGCAAGGCACATCTGGCGCGCGAGAAGGAACTGACACGCCTGCGTGACGCCATCAGCCGCGAACGCCGCGCATTGCCGTGGGTGAGGATCGAAAAGGCATATATTTTCGACGCGCCCGACGGCCGAAAGACGCTGACGCAACTGTTCGGCGACAAGAGCCAGCTGATCGTCAATCACTTCATGCTGGCGCCGGGCTGGACGGAGGGCTGCGTCGGCTGTTCGTTCGGCGCGGATCATGTCGAAGGGGCGCTTCCACATCTGGCGCAACGCGACGTGGCCTATGTCGCAGTATCGCGCGCGCCGCTCGCCGAAATCGAGGCCTACAAGCGGCGGATGGGCTGGCACTTCGAGTGGGTGTCGTCGTTCGCCAACGACTTCAACTACGATTTCCACGTCTCGTTCACGCCGGACGAACTCACAGCCCACAGCGCCGAATACAACTACGAGACGATCGATCCGGGCATAGAGGAATTGCCCGGCTACAGCGTGTTCGCGAAGAACGAACGGGGCGAGGTATTTCACACCTATTCCTCCTACGCGCGCGGCGCGGAAGCGTTGCTCGGAACCTACGCGCTGCTCGACATGACGCCGAAGGGGCGCGACGAGACCGTCAATGGCAACCTCACCGACTGGGTCAAGCGTCACGACGAATATCAGGGCGGCGGCGCATCCAGCGCCTGCTGTCACACCTGACCGCAACAACCGAAAGAAATTCCGATGCAATATGTCGACGGCTTCATCGTTCCGGTGCCGAAAAGGAATCTCAAGGCGTACCGGGCGCTGGCGCGCACCGCCGCGAAGGTCTGGAAGGAATACGGCGCACTGGACTATCGCGAATGCGTCGCGGAGGACGTCAAGCCGGGCAAATGGACCTCGTTTCCGCGCAGCGTGAAGCTGAAGCCGGGCGAGACCGTGATCTTCTCATGGATCACCTACAAGTCGCGCAAACACCGCGACAGGGTCAACGCCAAGGTCATGAAGGACCCGCGTCTCGCGGGCATGGATCCGAAGACCATGCCGTTCGACGCCAAGCGCATGATCTACGGCGGATTCGAAACCCTCGTGAAGTTGTAACCTCATCCATCACAATCCCGGAGCAAAGCGATGACAGAGCATGGCAACTTCCACTGGAATGAATTCGTCACCCGCGACCCGGAAGGCTTCAAGGCGTTTTACGCCAGGACGGTCGGCTGGACCTACGAGGCGCAGAACCAGCCCGGTGGCGAATGCTATTGGCTGATCTTCGCCAACGGCAGGCCGGTCGGGGGAATCTTCCCGACCAACCAGCCCGGTTTCGAAGGCGTTCCCGACGGCTGGATGCCGTATCTCGCCGTCGACGACATCGATGCGCGCGTCGAGAAAGCGGTGGCCGCCGGCGCGCAATTGATGAAGCCGATCTTCGAGATTCCGAATGTCGGCCGGATGGCGATCCTCATGCAGCCGGGCGGGGTCGGCGTCGGCTGGATTACGCCGGCGCAGAGCGAATGCGGGCAGTTGAACTAACCCGAAACGTCGAACAGCAGCACGAGTCCCGGCGCATCGCCCGCGGCCGGGCTCGTCCGGACGCGGGCACCGTCCGGAAGCGCCATCTCATCCGTTCACTCAGCCGCCAATTTGTCAGGGATATCCCACATGACCTCGATCACGCCGTTTCTCTGGTTCGACAACAACGTTCCCGAGGCGGTCGCCTTTTACAAATCGGTGTTTCCCAACGCCAAGGTCGAAACCGTCAACGACTTCATGGCGACGTTCGAACTGGAGGGACAGCGCTTCAACGCCCTCAACGGCGGGCCCAGATTCAAGTTCAACGAAGCGGTGTCGTTCTTCATCAGCGTCGAGACACAGGACGAAGTGGACTACTTCTGGACGCGGCTCACCGCCGACGGCGGCGAGGAATCGCAATGCGGCTGGCTCAAGGATAAATTCGGTCTGTCATGGCAGGTGGTGCCGACACTGCTCGGTCGCCGCCTCGGCGACCCCGATCGTCAAAAGGCCAATCGCGCGATGCAGGCGATGCTGATAATGCGCAAAATCGTCATCGCCGATATCGAAAAGGCCTTCTCAGGCTAGGATGTCGACGTTGCCGCCGATGCCCGGCGCGTTGTTGGCCGCCGGGCTATTTTGCGCGGGCGCAAGCAGTTGCAGCACCTGCGCCTGCGCGTCGAGATTCATCTTCAGCACGCGCGTCGCCACCTGCGATTGCGTGTTGGCCGACATCATGCCGACCGCCGCTGTGACGAGACTCATATCCATACGCACGACTCCACGCTCCGTTCTAGGGGATGGAGGTTAACGAATTCTGGCCGAAACCGCCCTTGCGAGGAGCGTAGCGACGAAGCAATGCAATTCTTGCCTCGTGGCTTTCTGGCTTGCTTCGCTTCGCCCGCAATGACAAAGCGAGGTCTTCTGCGGAACGGGCAGTAACCTCAGCGCGTCGGGACCGGCTTGTCGCCGCGATAGTCGTAGAAGCCGCGCTGCGTCTTGCGGCCGAGCCAGCCGGCCTCGACGTATTTCACCAGCAACGGGCATGGCCGGTATTTCGAATCCGACAAACCGTCGTGCAGCACCTGCATGATCGACAGGCAGGTGTCGAGGCCGATGAAGTCGGCCAGTTCGAGCGGCCCCATCGGATGATGCGCGCCGAGCTTCATCGCGGCATCGATGGCCTCGACGTTACCGACGCCTTCATACAGCGTGTAGATCGCCTCGTTGATCATCGGCAGCAGGATGCGGTTGACGATGAAGGCCGGGAAATCCTCCGACACCGCGATCTGCTTGCCGAGCGAGGTGACGAAATCGCGCGCGCCGTCGAAGGTAGCGTCGTCGGTGGCGATGCCGCGCACCAGTTCGACCAACTCCATCACCGGCACCGGATTCATGAAGTGAATGCCGATGAAGCGCTCCGGCCGGTCGGTCGAGGCCGCAAGGCGAGTGATCGAGATCGAGGAGGTGTTCGATCCGATGATCGCCTCGGGCTTGAGAATGGCGCAGACGTCCTGGAAAATCTTGCGCTTGACGTCTTCCTTTTCGGCTGCGGTCTCGATGACAAGATCGCAATCGCTGAAATTGTCGAGGCTTTCGCTGGCTTCGATGCGGCTCAACGCCTGCTTGTGCGCCTCATCGGTGATGGTCTTCTTGGCTGCCTGCCGGGTCAGATTGCCATTGATGGTCGCCATCGCCGACTTCAGTCGATCCGGCGAGATATCGTGAAGCACAACGTCATATCCGGCCAGTGCCGCGACATGCGCAATGCCGTTGCCCATCTGACCCGAGCCGATCACGCCGACCTTCTTGATCATACCGCCATCTCGTTATTTTGCCGTCGAAGCCGTGGCATGGAATGCCGTCCCGCTTCATTCTGGCATAAACGTCGGCCGGAGTCCGCTCCGGCCGACCTATGCTTTGGGCTTAGCGCCCGGCCTTGGTCAATTCCTCGGTCAGTTCAGGCACAGCCTGATAAAGATCCGCGACCAGACCGTAATCGGCGACCTGGAAGATCGGCGCGTCTTCATCCTTGTTGATCGCGACGATGACCTTGGAGTCCTTCATGCCGGCGAGATGCTGGATCGCCCCGGAAATGCCGATGGCGACGTACAATTCCGGCGCCACCACCTTGCCGGTCTGGCCGACCTGCCAGTCGTTCGGCGCGTAGCCCGCGTCCACCGCCGCGCGCGAGGCACCGACACCGGCGCCGAGCTTGTCGGCCAGCGGCTCGATGTACTTGGCGAAGTTCTCGCGGCTCTGCATCGCGCGGCCACCCGAGACGATGATCCTGGCCGAGGTCAGTTCGGGACGATCGCTCTTGGCGACTTCCTCGCCAACGAAGCTCGACAGCCCGGGATCGGCCGCGGCCGCCGCATTCTCCACCGCTGCGCTGCCGCCGTCGCCGGTCGCGGCGAAGGTCGAGGTGCGAACGGTGATGACCTTCTTGGCGTCCTTCGACTTCACGGTCTGGATCGCATTGCCGGCATAGATCGGCCGCTCGAAGGTGTCGGGCGAAACCACCTTGATGATTTCCGACACCTGCATGACGTCGAGCAGCGCGGCGACGCGCGGCATCACGTTCTTGAAGCGCGAGGTCGCGGGCGCGACGAAGGCGTCGTAGTTCGGCGCCAGCGAAACGATCAGCGCCGCCAGCGGCTCCGCCAGATCGTGCGCATAGGCCGCGCCGTCGGCCAGCAGTACCTTGGTGACGCCCTTGAGCTTGGCGGCGACGTCGGCTGCGCCCTTGGCGTTCTCGCCGGCGACCAGCACATGCACCTCGGCGCCGAGTTCGGCGGCGGCGGTGAGCGCCTTGTTGGTGGCGTCCTTGAGCGAATTGTTGTCGTGTTCGGCAATCAGCAGCGTGGTCATCAGATCACCCCGGCTTCGTTCTTGAGTTTCGAGACCAGCTCAGCGACGTCCTTCACCTTGACGCCGGCCTTGCGGCCACCGGGCTCCGCGGTCTTGAGCACTTCGAGACGCGGCGTGAGATCGACGCCGTAATCTGCGGCAGTCTTGTCCGCGATCGGCTTCTTCTTCGCCTTCATGATGTTCGGCAGCGACGCATAGCGCGGTTCGTTCAGCCGCAGGTCGGTAGTGACGATCGAGGGGCCCTTCAGCTTCACCGTCTGCAAGCCGCCGTCGATTTCGCGCGTCACCTTGAAGTCGCTTCCCTCGACTTCGAGCTTGGAGGCGAAGGTCGCCTGCGACCAGCCGAGCAGCGCGGCCAGCATCTGGCCGGTCTGGTTCGAGTCGTCGTCGATCGCCTGCTTGCCGAGAATGACAAGGCCGGGCTTCTCTTCGTCGACCACGGCCTTGAGCAGCTTGGCGACCGCCAGCGGCTCGACGTTGCCGTCGACCTTGACCAGGATGCCGCGGTCGGCGCCCATGGCGAGGCCGGTGCGGATGGTTTCCGACGCCTGCGCGGGGCCGATCGAGACCACCACTACCTCGGTCGCCTTGCCCGCCTCTTTCAGGCGAAGGGCTTCCTCGACCGCGATCTCGTCGAACGGATTCATCGACATCTTGACGTTGGAGAGCTCAACGCCAGACCCGTCGCTCTTGACGCGTACCTTGACGTTGTAATCAACCACGCGCTTGACCGGCACCAGAACCTTCATCGATCCTCTTTCGTGTTGGGTTTGATTGTTCGGCTTTGCAATATCAGCTTCGCGCGGAACCTAGATCGCCCGCCAATCGCGGTCAACCGGGCTGAAAAGCGGCCAAAAGCCGGGTTCCAATGTCGCACCTGCATTCCGCTCAGCGGTTTTGTCCCGGCACCCAGAGCACGTCGCCGGCGCCGTTGCCGTTGACCGCCCGCGCCGCCACGAACAGGAAATCCGACAGCCGGTTCATGTAGTGAATCACCGCCGGGCTGACCTTTTCGTCGGGTTGAGCCGCAAGTTCCACAACCAGGCGCTCCGCCCGACGGCACACCGTGCGCGCCAGATGCAGGTAAGCGGCTGCCGCCACGCCGCCCGGCAGGATGAAAGACGTCAGCGGGGCGAGGTTGGCATTCAACGTATCGATATTCCGTTCCAGCCGCTCGACCTGGCCCGTCACCACGCGCAGCCGCTCGGCCTTGCCCTCGCGCTCCGGCACCGCCAGATCGGCGCCGAGATCGAACAGGTCGTTCTGAATCCCGCCCAGCATGGCATCGAGATCGGGCGCGTCGTTCAGATGCAACCGGACAACGCCAATGACGGCGTTGGTCTCGTCGGTGGTCCCGTAGGCGGCGACCCGCAGATCGTACTTGGCGCGGCGTTCGCCACTGCCGAGCGCTGTGGTTCCGTCGTCGCCGGTGCGGGTGTAGATGCGGTTGAGGATGACCATGAGCAAACTTACCTCGAAATCCGGGCTCGCCGCGCATTTCTTGGCTTGAACATGATCCGGTCCGACAACCGGTGCGTATTTTTTGGGATCATGTTCAGCGTCCCAGCGCCCATACCGCCGCCATGGCGATGATGATCGCCACGAACTGCAGCAATACTCGCATCCGCATCAACTTCTGCGAAAGGTTGGGCGAGCCGCCGCGCATCATATTGAGCAAGCCGAGCAGCAGCACCACGGTGACCGCGATGAGCGCGATCGGCAGAAGAAAGCTGGAAAGGAAGGTCGTCATCGCCGTTCCATACACCCGCGATACGAGCCCGCCAATGGCGGATTTCCGACTTCAGCGATGCAACGAACCGACACTCCGGCGGTTGCCGTCGGCAGGCGAGTTCCCGTCGGAGGGACGAACGCGTCACGAACGCGCATCGGGGCGACCGGCTCATCGTCGGGAAAGTCGGTCAATACTGGCGGCAAACGCGCTATCGTCCGACGGCCGGCACCGATTCGAGGACGGGGGAGAGACTTGAAGCTGCTGCGCCGCCTCTCAGCGATCGGGCTGGATTCCTATTATACGTTTCTGGCCGACGACGGCTGGGCCATCGCCAGCCATATCGCGCTGTCCACCCTGATGGCGCTGTTTCCGTTCCTGATCGTACTGACGTCGCTCGCCGGCTTCTTCGGTTCGAAGGATCTCGCGGATCAATCCGCACAACTGATGCTGCAGGTCCTGCCGCTGGAAGTGGCGAACACGCTCTCCAGCGAGATACACAACGTGCTGACAACAACACGCGGCGACGCGCTGACCATCGGCGCGGTGCTGGCGCTCTACTTTGCGTCCAACGGCGTCGAGAGCCTGCGGGTCGCCCTCAATCGCGCCTATGCGGTGACTGAACTGCGCAGCTGGTACTGGCTGCGGCTGGAATCGATCGGCTACACGCTGATCGCCGCCGTCACCGCGCTGCTGCTGGCGTTCCTGATCGTGCTCGGACCGCTGATCCTCGAAACCGCGCGGCGCTACATTCCGGTACTGGTCGAATCCAACGAACGGATGCTGACGCTGACGCGTTATGGCATCGCCATTCCGACCATGGTCGTCGCGCTGCTCATCCTGCATGCCTGGCTGCCCGCTGGACGACGCAGCGTCGCGCAGATCCTGCCGGGCATCGCCTTCACGATGGTCGCCTCCTTGGTGGCGAGCGTCGGGTTCGGTCTTTATCTCGCGCGCTTCGCCAGCAACTACGTGTCGATGTATGCCGGCCTCGCGTCCGCCATCATCGCGCTGGTGTTTCTGTATTTTCTCGCGGCGATTTTCGTGCTCGGCGGCGAGCTGAACGCGGCGATCATGAAGTCGCGGCGGCGGAGCGACGACGCACAGAAAGAAGAACCGTCGCCAGCGCACGAGGAGACACCGGCTTGAGCAGGAAGGCATCCGCGCCGGCCTTTCGCGCCGGGGCCTTGTCGGTCTCCTTGCCGGAAATGCCGATGATCGGAATGCCACGCTGATCGGAGCGCAACGCGCGGATGCGCCGGATCGTCTCGATGCCGTCGATACCCGGCAGCACCATGTCCATCATCACCGCGTCGAAACCACCCAGCGCCACCCGCTCGGCGGCGGCTTCGCCGCGTCCGACGAATTCGGCGTGATGGCCGAGCTCGGTGAGGATCGCATTGAGCACGACGCGGCCGAAGGGATTGTCCTCGACGCTGAGAATGCGCAAGCCGCCGCCAGGCGCCGCGTCGGGTGCGTGATCGAGGCCGGTCGCCGCGGTCGCCGGCGCCGCAGCCAGTGCCAGCGCAACCGTCAGCGTGAACACCGCGCCGCCGCCGGGCCGCGATGCGACGACGATATCGCCACCCATCGCGCGCGCCAGTTGCTTGACCGACGACAGCCCCAACCCGGCCCCGCCGAAGCGCGCGGCGATGCCGACATTGGCCTGCGAGAACGGGCGAAACAGGCGCTTCATCTCCGCGAGCGACAGCCCGATCCCGCTGTCCGACACCGCGAAAGTCGCAACGATCCTGCCCTTGGCAGTGCGCGCCGCCGTCACTTTGAGGGCGACATCGCCCTCCGACGTGAACTTGACGGCGTTGTCGACGAGATTTTCCAGCGCCGCGCGCAGCCGCACCGGATCGCCCGTGACGAAGGCCGGCAACCGCTCCGAAATCCGCACGGTCGATTGCAGTCCCTTGGCGGCGGCACGCCCGGTCAGCGAGTCGCCGACGCTGCGTGCCACCGCGCGCAGATCGAAGAAATCCTGCCGCGCCTCCTGCCCGCCCCCCCTTGCGCGGCTGCGCGCCGCATCGACGAACAAGGTCGCCAACCCCGCGAGATGCTCCGCGCCCGCCTTGATGGTATCGACCCAACGCCGCTCGCGTTCACCGAGCTCGGATGTCGCCAAAAGATCGCTGACCGCGAGAATGCCGGTGAGCGGCGTCCGAACCTCATGGGCAAAGGCGGCCAATGCGGCTTCGACCGTGGCCGGGGAATCCGGGCCTGCGGCGAGGCGCGGCCGCTTCTTCTTGCTCACCGCTTTCGGGGCCGGAGCACGTTTCTTCGCCGCCCGCCTGCCCGGCGCGCGCTGTCTTCGCGGTGCTCGTGATGTGAGCGCCATGATATCCCCCAACCTGAAACGTCATAGCATGGCGGGACCGGGCAGCACGAGCGCGCAGGCGGCGTTTTCAACCGTCCCGCCGAGGGGCGGGTCTAAAGGCCTATGCGCCGCCGCACCACGGCCGGCGAAACGCCTTCGGCCCGCAACTCCCGCAAACCGGTCGCCCGGGTCGATTTGGACAATTTCGCGCCGGCGGCATCCCGCACCAGGGCATGGTGGCGGTAGCGTGGTGCGGGCAGGTCGAGCAGTCGCTGCAATAGGCGATGCACGCTGGTGGCCCAGAACAGATCCTGTCCCCGCACCACGTCCGTGACCCCCTGCAGCGCATCGTCCACCACCACGGCAAGATGATAGCTCGCCGGGGTGTCCTTGCGGCCGATGACGACATCGCCCCACGCCTCCGGCTGCGCCCTGACCCGGCCGTCTTCGCCGCCGGGGCCTTCGCCTTCTTCCGTCCAGTCGAGATCGCCGGCGCTCGCCAGCGCCGCCGCCATGTCGAGCCGCAACGCGCAGGGCGCTCCGGATTTCATCAACGCCTCGCGCTCGCGCGCCGAAAGTTGCTTCGCCGTGCCGGGATACAAGGGCGCGCCGTCGGGATCGCGCGGCCACGGTGTATTTGCATCGCGCTCCGCCACCATGCGCGCGATCTCGGCGCGGCTTTCGAAGCTCTGATAGATCAAGCCGCGTGCGCTGAGGCGATCCAGCGCCGCGCGATAAGATGCGAAGTGGTCCGACTGCCGACGCACCGGCGTCTCCCAAGCCAGGCCGAGCCAATGCAGGTCTTCATAAATCGCCGCCTCGAATTCCGGCCGGCAGCGCGTCGCATCGATATCCTCGATCCGCAGCAGCAGCCGGCCATTCGCCTGCCGCGCCAGATTGGCATTGAGCAACGCCGAATAGGCGTGGCCGAGATGCAGATAGCCGTTGGGGCTCGGCGCGAAACGGAAAACGGGTGGCGGCATTGAACTCTTCCGTAGGACGTGGTCGTTTTAGGCCGCCATGACCATTCACCTCAACACCCAGTCCGACCTCGAAGAGGCGATGGCGCTGCTGGTCAAACTGGACCCGCGCCTCGCGCCAATCCTCGAACAGACCGGGATGCCGGCGCTGCGGCGGCGCGAACCGGGCTTCGCCGGTCTCGCCGCCATCGTCTGCGGCCAGCAACTCTCCACCGCCAGCGCCGCCGCGATCTGGGCCCGCGTCACCAGAGCTTACGATCCGTTTCATCACGACGCCATCCGCAAGGCACGCGCCGACCGACTGGGACGGCTCGGATTGTCAGCGGCGAAGATCAAGACGCTGAAAGCCATTGCAGCCGAACTCGCCGGCGAACGGCTCAACCTCGACGTTCTCGCGGAGGAAGACGCCGACGCCGCGCATCACACGCTCACCGCGCTGCACGGCATCGGCCCGTGGACGGCCGACGTTTATCTGTTGTTCTGCCTGGGCCATGGCGACGCCTGGCCGGCCGGCGATCTCGCCGTGCAGGAGGCAATCAAGATCGGACTCGGATTGAAGGCGCGACCGACTCCAAAGGAGATGATACCGATCGCGGAGCCGTGGCGGCCGGTGCGCGGCGCGGCGGCGCATCTGTGGTGGACTTACTACAAGGTGATGAAGAAACGCGAGGGCGTCATCGCCGGTTCGAAAAACGATGCGACGAAGCAACCCGCTCCAAACGTCGTTTCAAACAAAGTGCGTGTCGTAAAAGCGACATCGATCAAGGCGAGAGTCCCGGCAGTCAAGACATCGCGCGCTCGCAAACCACCGAAGGCCAAGACGTGACATCCAGACAATTCATCGTCGCCCGCGACGACCTCCAGCAAAGCCGCCTCATTGATGTAGCGCTTCCTGCCACCGACAATCTGCCCGTCGATGGCCTGCTGCTGAAAGTCGACCGCTTCGCCTTCACCGCCAACAACATCACCTATGCGATGCTGGGCGATCAGCTCAAATACTGGAGTCTGTTTCCCGCACCGAATGGCTACGGCAACATTCCAGTGTGGGGATTCGGTGACGTGATCGCCTCGCGCCATCCCAACCTTCCCGAAGGCGAACGGCTGTTCGGCTATTTCCCGATGGCCACGCACCTGATTGTCGAAGCCGCCGACGTCAGCAAGCGCGGGCTGCGCGACGGCGCGGCGCACCGCGAGGGCGTCGCCCCGGTCTACAACGCCTATACGCGTGTCAGCGGCGATCCGGCCTTCGCAGGGCGTGCCGGCGATTATCAGGCGCTGCTGCGGCCGCTGTTCATGCTGTCGTTCCTGGTCGATGATTTTCTCGCGGAGAACGCCTTCTTCGGCGCACGCAGCGTGATGCTGTCGAGCGCGTCCAGCAAGACCGCCTTCGGCCTCGCGCATCTGCTGCATACGCAGCGCAAGCCGATCCGCGTCGTCGGCCTCACCTCGCGCGGCAATGCAAGCTACGTCAGGTCGCTCGGCTGCTACGACGAGGTGGTAACCTATGACGATATATCGTCGCTCGCCACCGATCATCCTGCCGCCTATGTCGACATGGCCGGCAACGGCGAACTTCGCACGCAGCTGCACCAACACTTCGGCGACAGGCTGTCTTACAGCGGTCGCGTCGGGCTGACGCATCAGGACGCGACCGACGACAGCACGAATCTGCCCGGCGCCAGACCGACGTGGTTCTTCGCGCCGGATCAGATTCGCAAACGCGCCAGGGAATGGGGGCCGGGCGGCATCGATGCCCGCTTCGGCGCGGCGTGGGCGCGTTTTGTGCCGATGCTGGATCGCTGGATCAGCGTAATCAACGGGCGTGGCGAAGCCGCCGTCCGGCAGGTCTATGTCGATACGCTGAACGGCCGTGTCAGGCCGGATCAGGCGCACATGCTGTCGCTCGGCTAACGCGGCACGGAACCGCATAGGCGAAATGTCCCGCTGGCCTTTCGCGGACGGACCTGCGCGTTATAGTTTGCCCGAATACGCCGGCAAGGCGAACCATCGGGGAAACGATCATGCTGGACAAGCCGAAGCCGTGGGCCGCGTTGATTGAAGACTGGCTCGGCCGGTTCGAGGATGCGCTGGCACACGCCGGCGGCGGCGATCTCGCAAGACTGTTCCATCCCGACAGCTACTGGCGCGACGTGCTGGCCTTGAGCTGGACCTTCACCACCGTCAATGGCGGCAACGCCATTCTCGCCGCATTAACGGCGTTCGCGCCGGATCGCACGCCACACAATTTTCGTCTGACGCCGGGACGCACCGCGCCGCGCACCGTGACGCGCGCGGGAACGCAATGCCTTGAAGCGATCTTCGCGTTTGAAACCAATGAAGGCCGCGGCAGCGGCGTGCTGCGCCTGATCCCCGATCATGACGACAACGACACGCTGAAAGCCTGGACGCTGCTCACCGCGCTCGACGAACTCAAGGGACACGAGGAACGCGACGGCCGCGCTTCATCTGCCGGCACCGCCACCGCGCGCAATTTCCACGGGCCGAACTGGCTCGACAAACGCCGCGAGGCTGTCGCTTATCGGGATCGCGATCCCGAGGTGCTGGTGATCGGCGGCGGCCAGGCCGGGCTCGCCATCGCCGCGCGCCTCACGCATCTTCAGATCGATACACTGATCGTCGATCGCGAGGCCCGCATCGGGGACAACTGGCGCAAACGCTATCACGCGCTGACGCTGCACAATCAGGTGCACGTCAATCACCTCCCGTATATGCCGTTTCCGCGAAACTGGCCGACCTACATTCCGAAGGACAAGCTCGCGAACTGGTTCGAGTCCTATATCGAGAGTCTCGAACTCAATTTCTGGACCGGCACCGAATTCGAAGGCGGCAGCTACGACGAGGCCACCGGTCGCTGGACCGTGACGCTGCGCCGTACCGACGGCACCACGCGCGTCATGCATCCGCGTCACATCGTCATGGCCACCGGCGTCAGCGGCATTCCCAGCCTTCCCGAGATTGCATCGCTGCCGGACTTCGCCGGCACGGTGCTGCATTCCAGTCAATACACCGACGGCGAGGCGTGGCGCGGCCGCCGCGCGCTGGTGATCGGCACCGGCAACAGCGGCCACGACATCGCGCAGGATCTGCACGCCAGCGGTGTCGACGTCACGCTGGTGCAACGCAGCCCGACGCTGGTCACCAATGTCGAGCCCAGCGCGCAACTGGCCTACGCACTCTACGACGAAGGCCCGCCGCTGGAGGATTGCGACCTGATCGCCACCGCGACGCCGCTGGAACTCGCGCGCAAGAGCCACCAGTTGATGACCGCGACCTCGAAGGAACTCGACGCCGATCTGCTGGCAGGGCTGACGCGGGTCGGCTTCAAGACCGATTTCGGCGAGGACGGGACCGGCTGGCAGTTCAAGTACCTGACACGCGGCGGTGGCTACTACTTCAATGTCGGCTGCTCCGATCTGGTGGCGGCAGGCGAAATCGGCCTGATTCAGTACGCCGATATCCAAAGCTTCGTGCCGGAGGGCGCGCGAATGCGGGATGGCAGGGTTCTGCCCGCCGACCTGATCGTGCTGGCGACCGGCTACAAGGGGCAGGAACATCTCGTGCGCAAGCTGTTCGGCGCGGCGACAGCCAGCCGCGTCGGACCGATCTGGGGATTCGGCGACGGGCAGGAACTGCGCAATATGTATGTCCGCACCGCCCAACCGGGCCTGTGGTTCATCGCCGGCAGCCTGGCGCAATGCCGTATCAATTCGAAATACCTGGCGCTCCAGATCAAGGCTTGCGAGATCGGCCTGCTGGCGCGGCAACCACCATCCACCGGCGGATAAACCGCCAAAACCCTTCACAATGCCGTCACGGTGCCTGTAGTATTCACGCACCAAGCTGCTTCGCAGCCGTAATGGAGGCCGGGAGCGTTACTTGAACGCACATGTCTCACAAGGCGGTTGGCCGGTTCTGGTCCTCAACGCGGACTTCCGGCCGCTGAGTTACTACCCTCTCTCGCTGTGGTCGTGGCAGGACGCGATCAAGGCGGTGTTCCTCGACCGCGTCAATATCGTCGAGCATTACGACCACGCGGTGCACAGCCCCTCGTTCGAGATGCAACTGCCGAGCGTCGTCTCGCTGAAATCCTTCGTCAAGCCGACGACGCATCCGGCCTTCACCCGCTTCAATGTCTTCCTGCGCGACAAGTTCTCTTGCCAGTACTGCTCGTCGCACGAGGACCTGACCTTCGACCATATCCTCCCGCGCTCGAAGGGCGGGCAGACCACATGGGAGAACGTCGTCGCCGCCTGCTCGCCCTGCAACCTGCGCAAGGGCAACCTGACCACCGCGCAGGCCAATATGTATCCCCGGCAGACGCCGTTCGCGCCGACCGTGCATCAGCTTCACCGCAACGGGCGCCTGTTCCCGCCGAACTACCTGCACGAGAGCTGGCTCGATTATCTCTATTGGGACAGCGAACTCGATCCGTAGCGCGCCGATATCGCGGCCGTCGCGCCTCAGACCGCGATCGTTTTCAACAAGGCGTCGCGGGCATCCTGCGCCGCGGACTGGCCCGCGAGGACGACCGCGCCGCGCTCGATGGCATAAAAACGGTCGGATGCGGCAAGCGCGCCGGCAAGGTTCTGTTCCACCAGCAGCACAATCATGCCCGCGGCCTTCATCTCGGCAATGATGGCGAAGATGTCGGCGACGATCATCGGTGCAAGGCCTTCGCTCGGCTCGTCGATCAGCACCAGACGCGGCGCGCCGATCATGACCCGCGCCATCGCCAGCATCTGCTGTTCGCCACCGGACAGCGTGGTTCCGGTCTGCCGCCGCCGTTCGGCGAGGCGCGGAAAGCGATCGTAGATGCCTTGCACTGCGGCGCGGTCGCCGCTGCGCGAGCGCTCGCGCCGTTGCATCAGACCGAGCCTGAGATTCTCCTCGACCGACAATCCGGGAAAGATGCGCCGGTCCTCCGGTACGAAGCCGACACCGTGGCGACAGATCCGATCCGGCGACAGTCCGTTGAACGACTGTCCGTCGAGAGTGACCGTCCCGGCGCTCGGCCGCACCCAACCGGCGACAGCTTTCATCAGCGTGGTTTTGCCGACGCCGTTGCGGCCGAAGATGCCGACCACTTCGCCCGGCTTCGCCTCCAGCGAGATACCCTGAATGATGTGCGACAGACCGTAGTGGACGTGGAGATCGTCGATCTTCAGCATGACGCATCTCCGAAGTAGGCGGCTTTCACCGCCGGATCGGCGCGCACCTCGGCCGGCGCGCCTTCCGCCAGCATCCGCCCCTGATGCATCACCACGATGTGGTCGGAAATCTCCATCACCAGACCGATATCGTGCTCGATCAGCAGGACGGTGACGTCGCGCGACAGATCGCGAATGAGCCGCGCGGTATCGGCGGTATCGCCATGGCTCATACCTTGCGTCGGCTCATCGAGCAGCAGCACCGACGGTTTAGCGGCCAATGCCACCGCGATTTCAAGCCTGCGCTGCTCGCCATGCGACAGCGCGCCCGCCAGTTCGCCAAGCTTGGCGGCGAGGCCGAAACGCTCCACCAGTTCGCCAACACGCCGCAGCGAGATTTCGCCCCGACCGATCCGCCGCAACATCTGGCGCGGCGGCTCGAGCCGCTGGGACGCCAGTTGCAGGTTCTCGAACACAGTCAGTTCAAAGAACAGATTGGTGATCTGGAACGAGCGGCCGAGCCCGGCCCGCTGCATCAGATGCGGCGGCGCGCCGGTGCGATCGACTCCGTCGAGCGTGACGCGTCCCGCGTGCGGCCGGATCTGGCCGCTGATCAAATTGAACAGCGTCGACTTCCCCGCGCCGTTCGGACCGATCACCGTGGTGATGGCCTGACGCCGCACCGCGAACGAAACGCCATCAACAGCGCGGATGCCGCCGAAGGCGACGCCGAGTCCATCCACCTGAAGCGCGGCAGTCATCGCGCACCTCCACCGAGAAGCCGCGCGATGCGAGGCCGGACGACGCCCATCAGTCCTTTCGGCAGGAAAATCACCACCGCCATGAACAGAATGCCGATCACGATCAGATGGTGCTCGGTCATGGTGCCGATCACCGATTTCAACACGGTGAGGATGACGCTGCCGTACAGCGCGCCCGCCAGCGTGCCGACGCCGCCAAGCACGACGGTGATTACCGCGTTGCCGGAGGTCGTGAAGAACATCAGTTCCGGCGAAACGAACCCACGCAACATCGGATAGAGCGCGCCCGACAGCGCGGCGATCACCGCGGCGAAGACGTAGATCGACAGCCGCGCGCGGTGCGTGGAATAGCCGAGGAACGGCACGCGATGCTCGTTGACGCGGAGCGCACCCAGCACGCGGCCGAACGAGGTGTCGAGCAGATAGGCGGCGGCGACGTAAAGCAGAACCACGAAGGCCAGCGTGAACAGGAAGAAGGCGACCGGCGCGTTGGACATCACCGTCATGAAGCCGAGATTGATCGGCACGATCGGAATGCCGATCAGGCCGTCGGAAGCTCCGAGCGCGCGCGTGTTGTAGATCGCCTTGGCCACCACCTGCGCCAGACCGAACGTGACGAGGGCGAAGTAGACCCCGCGGACGCGGTTGGCGATCAGCCCGGTGATGACGCCGAACACCAGCGTGGTCACCAGCACGACGCCCATCGCCGCCCAGAACGACGGCGTCTCCTTGAGCACCAGCGCCGACACATAGGCGCCGAAGCCGAAATACAGCGCGTGGCCGAGCGACAGCAACCCGGTATAGCCGAGCAGAATATCCACCGACAGCGCGAAGCCGCCGAGGATCAGGGCTTCCGTCGCCAGCCGCAGGTAGAACGTGTCATTGAGCGCGGCGCCCACGGCAGCAAAGCCAAGCGCCGCGACGATCAGGAGTGCGACCAGAACGTGGCTGGCCCGCATCGCGAGACCCGAGCGATCGAACGCGAGAAAGGCTGATGTATTCTTCGAGGGGGTGCTAGGCATGACCGATCCGACCGAACAGGCCCTGCGGGCGAAGAACAAGGACGAGCACCATGATGCTGAAAACGATCGGATCGCTCCACACCGGCGACACCACGAGGCTGGACAGCACCTGCACCTGCGTCAGCACGAGCCCGGCGATCACGGTGCCGCCGATCGACCCCATGCCGCCGACGATCACCACGGTGAAGGCCATGAAAATGAAGTCGCGTCCCATGGTGGGAAACACCGAGAACACCGGCGCGAGCAGCACGCCGGCGAGGCCCGCCAGCGCGATGCCGAACGCGAACGTCCCGGCATAGACGCGGCTCACCGGCACGCCGAGCGAGGCCGCCATGTTGCGATCGAAAGCGGCGGCGCGCACCATGGCGCCAAGCGCGGTGCGATTCACCACCAGCGCCACCGCCACGATGATCGCAAAGCCGAACAGGATGAGGAACAGCCGGTAGTTCGGCATGATGATGCCGAACATCTCGAACGCGCCGGGAATCGGCGTCGGCGGCCGCTGCGTGTTGGGACCGAAGATCACTTTCAGCACTTCTTCGAGCACCAGCCCGAGGCCGAAGGTGAGCAACAGCGTCGTGACGTGGCGATCCGGCTTGTTGAACACGCGCTGGATCAGTCCGCTTTCGACCACGTAACCGAGCGGCAGCATGATCAGCGGCACGATGACAAGGAGCAGCCAGAAGCTGATCCCCGCCGCGCCCAGAGCCAGCGCCAGATACGCGCCGATGGCGTAGAACTCACCGTGGGACATGTTGATGACGTCGAGCAGACCGAAGATGATGGTCAGCCCCAGCGCCACCAGCACCACCGCGACACCGAGCGACAGACCGGTGATCATCTGCGGCGCCAGAACGAACTGTATGAATTCGAGAACGGACGTCATCGGCCCCTCACCATGACCTCGTCAACAACCGCGAAATCTGACGGTCGCACCGAACCTGGAAGCTCTTCGCCTGCAGCACCTACCCATCGGGACCGCGCGACATGACCGCGCGATCCAGCCGGGACGTTCTTCCGCGGTTCGATGCGTCGCGGTTCAGAACCGCTTGCACACGTCGGGGCCGATCGCCTCGTCGCCGCCGACTTCCCCCGCGATGGTGAACTTGCCGGCGTTGACGCGCACGACATACATCGGCTGGATCGCCTGATGATCGCCCGCGCGCATGGTCTTCTCGCCCTGCGGCGTTGCCCACTTCAGATCGGCCATCGCGGCGCGGACCTTGTCTGTGGCGGTGGATTGCGCCTTCTCGACCGCGGCCTTGTAGAAGTAGATCAGACCGTAGCTGTCGGCGCCGTAGAGATCCGGATCAGCCTTGTAGGCGGCATTGAAATCGGCGACGAACTTCTTGTTCGCCGGATTGTCGATCTGCGTCGAATAGCCGACGCCGGTGGTGAAGCCGTTGGCGGCGGCGCCGATCGCGCCGATGTTCTGGGAGGTGACGGTGCCCGACGCACCTACCACCAGAAGCTTGCCGAGCAGACCGAAATCCTGCATCTGCGTCATCAGCCGCACGGTGTCGTTGCCGGCGACGGAGGTGTAGAGCACTTCCGGCCGCGCCTGCCGCAACTGGCCAAAATATTGGGTGTAGTCCTTGCTATCCAGCGGCGCGAATACCTCGCCGACCGAGGTCGCGCCGAGCCCTTCGATAGTGCGCTTGAACGTCGCGACGGTGGAACGTCCCATTTCATAGTCGGGGCCGAGGAAATAGACCTTGGCCTTCGGCTTCTGTTTCGCAACCCATGCGGCGAGCGCCGCCGATTGCTGCCCGGCACGGGCGTTGACGCGGAAGACGTTGGGGGAGCATTTGTCGCCGGTGATCGAATCGGCGAACGACACCGTGGTCGCAAGCAATTTCCCGGCGCGCTCGGCGGTCTGGCCGACCGCGAGCGTCGAGCCGGAATTCACTGTGCCGGTGAGGAAATCGACCTTCTCGGATTCGAACAGCTTCTCGGCTTTCTGCACCGCGACGGAGGGATTGGCCTCCTCGTCTTCGAACAGAAGCTGAATCTGACGGCCCATGATGCCGCCGCTGGCATTCACTTCCTTGGTGGCGAGTTCGAGACCCCAGCGTACCTGCTGGCCGATCGGCGAGTAGGTGCCCGACAGCGGCGTCACCACGCCGATCTTGATCGGATCGGCGGCGAGCGCCGGCGCGGACAGAATCGTGGTGGCAAGAAGTACGGTGCAAAGCGTTCCCGGCTTGGTCATTGTTCGTCTCCCTTGAAATGCGGTCTGATTGTTGTGCCAGTCGTGAAAACTGCTGCGGCAGGACCGGTTCGTCCGGGGGGTATTCTTGCTCTGTCGTCCTGCCGCAGGTCTTTGATGGTTCGATGCGAGTGCGCGGTGCGCGCTCAGCTTCCCTTGAAGTTCGGGGGGCGCTTGGCGTTGAACGCCTCGACGCCCTCGCGGAAATCATCGGACTGCCGCAGCCGGCTGTAGCAATGCCCTTCGAGTTCGATCGCGATCGACAGCGTCGAATCCTCGGTGTCGTTGAGCAGCTTCTTGGCGGTGCGCTGGGCCAGCGGCGAGAACGTGCGCAGTTCGTCCACCAGCGCGTCGGTCGCCTTCTCCAGTTCACCGTCGGGGACGCAATCGGTGACGATGCCCCACTCCAGCGCCTTCTTCGCCGGAATGCGCTTGGAGCGCATCACGATGTCCTTGGTGCGGGTGATGCCGATCATCTTCTGAAGCCGCGCCGAGCCTCCCGAGCCTGGAATCTGTCCGAGCTTCTGTTCCGGCAAGGCGTAGAACGCGGTTTCCGACGCGATGCGAAAATCGCACGCCAGCGACAGTTCGAAACCGACACCGAAGCAGTACCCGCGATTGGCGACGATCACCGGCTTCGAGCAGCGCGCCGGCGCGGCGATGTTCCAGGCAAGTTTGGAGACGTGCTCGGGTGAAGCCTCCATGAAGCCGCCGATGTTGCCGCCGCTGGAGAAATGCTGGCCGACGGCGCGGATGACGATGATGCGAACCCGCTTGTCCTCATCCAGCGTCTCGAAAGTCAGCCGCAACTGATCGCGCTGCCCCATCGCAACGATGTTGTAAGGCGGCCGATCGAGAATGATATCGGCGCGCTCATGCGATTCGTCGATCTCGACATGAAAGCCGTCGAGCTTGGCGAGGCGGGGATCGGTGAACTGATAAGCGGTAGCCATTCCGTTTTCCTGTAAGTGATGGTTACGATTGTCCGGCGGGGAAGCCCCGCTCCTCGGTGTAGTCTCCGGCGACGAGCTGCCGCCGCAGAAGTTTGCCGACCGGCGATTTCGGCACGTCCTCGACGAAGACGAAGCGACGCGGCCGCTTGAAATTGGCGAGGCCGGAGGCCTGGCAGAAGGCGTTGAGGTCTTCGGCCTCGACCGGCGCGCCGCGCTTGATGAAGGCGGCGACGATCTTGCCCCAGCGCTCGTCGGGCAGTCCGACCACCGCCACTTCGAGCACGGCCGGATGCAGCGACAGGCAGCTTTCGATCTCCACCGGCGAGACATTCTCGCCGCCGGTGACGATCATGTCGTCGACACGGCCGGTGACGAACAGATCGCCGTCCTTGTCGACGACGCCGGTGTCGCCAGTGAAATACCAGCCGTCGCGCAGCGCCTTCGCGGTCGCTTCCGGCCGCCGCCAGTAACCTTCGAAAGCTTCGTCGCTCGACGCCAGCGCGACGATCTCGCCTTCCTCGCCGGCCGCCGCGAGGTCGTTCGCGCTCGATGCGTTGAGATTGACGACGCGAACCCGCTGATTGATGCCGGATCGTCCCGCCGATCCCGGCTTCAGTTCGGCCTTCTGATCGATGGTGAACGTATAGATTTCCGAACTGCCGTAGTGATTGACAAACAGGTCCGGCCGAACAGCCTCGTTGAGCTTGCGCAACAGACCGTCCGGCATCGGCGCGCCGGCGAAACCGAGCTTGCGGACGCTGCCGATGTCGGTGGACGCGAACGCCTCGGCGTGCACCAAATCGTGATACAGCGTCGGCACGAGATAGAGGTTGCTGATTTTTTCCCGCGCGATCAGTTCCAGCGCCCGCGTGGTGTCGTAGCGCGGCAGGCACACGAACACCCCGCCGATCAGCGACATCGACAGCAGCGACCGCACGCCCATGGTGTGATAGAGCGGCATCACGCCCAGAGTGCGCTCGCCGTTGCCATACATATTCTGCGCGACATGGGCGACCGCCGCGTGGCGTTCGGCACGATGCCGGCGCGGCACGCCCTTGGGACGCGACGTCGTGCCCGACGTATAGAGCATCACGGACCAATCCTCGGACGTGGCCCGCGGCGTCGCTTCGCAGCCGTCCTCGGCGATCATGTCCGCGAATGACAGCGCGCCGTTGTCCGCGCCATCGAGCGCAATGCGGCAGAGGTGCGCCGCGTGCTTCGATTGCGTGATGGCGGCCGCGGAAATGTCCTGATGGACGACCGCCTTCGCCTCGGAGTTCTCGAGATAGAAATCGATCTCATCGGCCTTGGCGCGCCAGTTGATCGGCGTCACGATGATCCCGGCGAACTGGCAGGCCCAATGTAACGTCGCGGCCTCCCAGCGATTCTGCAGCACCGTCACCAGATGATCGCCGGCGCGCAGCCCGGCCGCATCGAATGCCGCGACCAGTGCCGAAATCCGCTTATACCATTGCCGATAGGTGAGCCGGACATCGCGATCGACGATGGCGAGCGCATCCGGATCGCGCTCGACGCTGGCGAGGAAGCTGGTGCCGAGATCAAACATGCGCGTGGTCTTCTTGTTCACTGGAGGATGCGAGCATCGCCGCCGCGTCCAGTGCCGCGCGGATAATCGGCGTATAGCCGGTGCATCGGCACAAATGACCGCTGAGCAATTCGCGAAGCTGGCCTTCCGTCGGAGTCGGATTGGTCCGCATATAGCGGTCGAGCGACATCAGGATGCCGGGCGTGCAGAAGCCGCATTGCAGGGCGTGATGGCGACGGAACGCCGCTTGCAGGACCGAGAGGCGGCCCGGCTCCGGCGCCAGTCCCTCGACGGTGCGGACGTCGCAACCGTCCACCTGCACCGCCAGCGTCAGGCAGGCGCGGGTCAGCATCCCGTCCACCGTTACGGTGCAGGCACCGCAAACCCCATGCTCGCAGCCGACATGCGTTCCGGTCGCGCCGAGTTCGTGTCGCAGGAAATCCGTCAGTTGCGTGCGCGGCTCGGCAACGCCTTCGACCGCGTGGCCGTTGAGGCGGAAACGCACCGCATGGCGCTTTGTCGCAGTCAGGCGCGGCATCGGCGTGCCTCCATGATGACCTCGCGACCGATCTGGCGCACCAGATCGCGGCGATAACGCGCGGTGGCATGAATGTCGTCGCGCGCGTCGAGTTCGTAAGCGAAGGCGTTCAACGCGTCGTCGAGCGCGCTGCCGTCGAGATCGGGCCAGTCACGCGCTTCCGGCTTGTCGGCAACACCGGCAACGGCGAGCCGGACGCCATTGGCGCTGGCGATGGCCGCGCAGGCCGCAATGGCAAAATCGCCATGGCGGCGCGCCACCTCGCGGAAGCCGTAGCCGTAGCCGTTGCGCACCGGAAAAGAGACCGCCTCGATCATCTCGTCGTCCTGACGCGCGGTGCTCATCATGCCGGTGATGTAGTCGGCGGCTGCGACCACGCGTCGCCGTCGCGCGCTGCGCAGATGCACCTCGCCGTCGAGCGCGATCAGGCAAAGCGGCGTTTCGGCGCTGGGATCGGCGTGAGCGACCGAACCGCAGATGGTGCCGCGGCTGCGGGTCTGTTCATGGCCGGTCCACGGCAGCGCCAGCGCGACCAGTGGCAGCTTCGCCGCCAGTTCATTCCACGCCAGCAGCTTCGCCTGACGTACTCCCGCGCCGACGACTATGCGTCCGCGCTCCTCGTCGATACGGTCGAGATCGCCGATCCGCATGATGTCGACCAGCACTTTCGGGCGCGCCAGCCGCATGTTGAGCATCGCCATCAGTGACTGTCCGCCGGCGATGACGCGGGCGTCGCCGCCGTCCGCGGCGAGCGCCGCCAGCGCTTCGTCGAGCGTGTCCGCCCGCACGTAGTCGAAGGCTGCCGGCTTCATCGTCGGCCTCCGAACAGCGCGCGCAGTCGCGCCCACAGGCCGAGAGACGCGCCGCCCACCGCTGCGCTGCCGCCGGCGCGACGCGCCAGCGCGGCGAAGAACTGCCCGATGATGACGCGCGTGGCGCCATCGAGCAGGCGACCGCCGATGCTGGCGACCTTGCCGCCGATCTCGGCATCATAAGTGTAAGTCAGCGTGGTGCCGCCACCATCGCGGGGCACCAGCGTGATCCGCCCTTCGCCGCCACCATGGCCGAGCGCGCCATCGGCGGAGCCCGACAACGTCACCGCGTGCGGCGGGTCGAGATCCGAAAGCCTGACCTCGGCGCGATACTTGCCCTTCACCGGACCGATGCCGAGCGTCACGTCGGCACGGAAATGCGTGTCGGATACCTTCTCGACGCTGTGACAGCCGGGGATCACCACCTGCAGCGTGTCCGGATCGAGCAGCATGTCCCACACGGCTTGCGGCGATGCGCCGACCTCGGCGCTGCCCTCGCCCCGAAGGCCGCGATCGCCCGACTTGCGACTGCGCGGCTGCATCGCCGTGCCGGCGGGCGCCGACGGCTCGTCACCGGCAATCATCGCGCGAACGCTCGCCGGCACCAGCGGCAATACGATATTCGGCTGTCCCAGCGCATCGGCTACCGCATTGGCGATGCACACCGGCGTCGACATGCAGTTGCCTTCGCCAACGCCCTTCGCGCCGAGCGGCGTGAACGGCGACGGGGTTTCCATGTGCAGGATGATCGGCTCGGGAATTTCGGTCGCGGTCGGCACCAGATAATCCGCGAAAGTGCCAGCAAGGAAGCTGCCGTCCGGCGCGTAGGCGAACTCCTCCAGCAGCGCCGCGCCGAAACCTTGGCTGAAGCCCCCACGAATCTGGCCGTCCACCATGCCCGGATGCAGAATGGTGCCGCAGTCGTGCGTGGTCACATAGCGATCGATCCTCACTTCGCCGGTGACGCGATCGATCTCGACACCGCAGTAGTCGAAGATGAAGCCATGGCAGAGCGACGAGTTGATGCGGTCGGCATCGTCGGGCGCGGCCAGTTCCGGCGGCGTCCAGAATGCGGTTTCGCGAATGGTCTGACCGACATCATCCGGCAACGAGCCTGGCGACCAGTGGCTCAGCGCGGCGAGCCGTGCGAACGGCATCGCGTTGTCCGGATTGCTCCGCGAACCCACCTTGCCGTAACCGAACGTCACGTCGTCGGCATCGACGTTCAGGTGGCTCGCGGCGATCCGCCTCAACCGCGCGGCGATCCTGTCTGCGGCGATCTTCACCGTGCCCGCGACGGCGGCGGCGAAGCGGCTGGAATAATTGCCCGACGCAATCGACCACGCATCCTTCGCGGTATCGACCTCGGTATTGACGCGCACATCCTGCGGCGCGACGCCGAAGATATCGGCGATCACCTGCGCCACCACGGTGCGATGGCCTTGCCCCTGCGGCACCGAGGAGATGTGAACCGACACGGCGCCGACCGGATCGATCGAGACCGTCGCCGTCGCCTGCGCGCCGTTCTTGGGGCCGGCCTTGCGGCGTTCGGCCGGCGTCAGCACCGTCGAGAGATACCCCATATTGGAGACGCTGGGCTCGACGATGGCCGCGTAGCCGATACCGTAGATGCGCCCCGCAGTGCGGGCCGCCGTGCGCCGCGCCTTCAGTTCGTCAAGCCCGCCGCTTGCGATGCCGAGTTCGAGCGCCTTCGGATAATCGCCGGAATCGAGCACTGCGCCCGGCGCCGTGCGGTAAGGAAACGCGCCGCTCGGCACCAGATTGCGCCGGATCACCTCGAGCGGATCGAGATCGAGATCGACGGCGATGCGCTGCATCAGACGTTCGAGCGCGAAGTAAACCTGCGGCCCGCCAAAGCCGCGGTTCAATCCGGTCGGCGTCTTGTTGGTGGCGACGACGCGGTTGCGCACCCGCATGTGGCGGATGTCGTAAGCGCCGGTGAGGTTGCCGTGCATCCGGTAGAGCGTCGCCGGCTCCGGCGCGCGCAGATGCGCGCCGCAGTCCTCGACCTGATCCCAATCCAGCGCCAGCACCTTGCCGTTCGCGTCCACCGCCGCCGCCAGCGTGGTGGCACGGTTGGTCGCCGAGTTCGACGCGCACAAATGCTCAAGCCGGTCTTCGATCCATTTCACCGGCCGTCCCGCCACGCGGGCCGCGACCGCGATCAGCACGATATAGGGAAACACGCCCTGCTTGACGCCGAAGCTGCCGCCGGAATCCGGCGGCGTGCGCAATCGCACGCGATTACCCGGCAGTTTCAACGCGCGCGAAATCACCGCATGAATGCTGAACGGGCCCTGGAAATTGGCAAGAATGTCATAGGCGCCGTCATTGGCGTTGTAGTCGACCACAACGCCGTAGGTTTCGATCGGCGTGCAGGAGTTGCGCGGATAAACGATATCGACCGCAACGCGATGCGCGGCCGAGGCGAATGCATCGTCCGGATCGCCGTAGCTGAAGCGGCGATCGCTCGCGACGTTACCGGGAAATCCGTCATGAACCAGCGGCGCGCCGGGTACGATCGCCGCGAGCGGGTCGATCACCGACGGGCGCGGCGCATAGCGCACATCGACCAGATCGAGCGCGTCCTCGGCCTTGTAGCGGTCGCTCGCCACCACCACCGCCACCGGCTCGCCGACGTAACGCACGCGGTCCACGGCAATCGGCCAGCATTCGACCGGTGCCTTGACGCCGACGACAAGACTCGCGGTCAACGCCTTGACGTCCGCGCCGACCAGCACCGCGGCGACGCCGGGCGCAGCTTTCGCAGCCGTCGCATCGATCGACAGAATATCGGCGTGGGCGTGCGGCGACCGCAGGATCGCGGCATGAAGCGTACCGGGACGAACCCCGAGATCGTCGATGAAACGGCCGTTGCCGGACAACAGCGCCGCATCCTCGACCCGTTCCATCGAACGGCCGACCCAAGCGGCGCTGTCCTGCGCCGTGGCGGATGAGGGAATGGCGGCTGTCTGGCCCATATGGCGCTGCCTCGCGGTCGCGGCCTTGATGGCCCGCTTGCAGCCCGTTCTGGAAAATCCGCCGAAGCGTAGCCATACCGCCCGCTCTCACGACTTACCAATGCGTCCTATTCGCTATGCTGCGATGCGGCGAAATGATTAGTTCGTCAGCCGCGAGACCGCGCGGAATTCACGCGGCGAAACGCCGGTGTGATTGCGGAAAAACCGCGTGAAATGCGCCGGAACGTCGAATCCGAGACGCGCGCCGATCTCCGCGAGGCGGGTATCGCCCGTCACAACCGCGCTGATGGCGTGCTCGAGCCGCACCACGTTGTGAAACACCCGTGGCGGCACACCGACCGACGATTCGAACAGCCGGAAGAAATGCGAGCGCGACAAACCGGCTTCGCGCGCCAGCCGTCCGATATCGATGTTGGTGGAAACATCGGCGCGAATGCTGTCCGCGACGCGCCTGATCCGCCAGTCGAGCCGGATTCCGCTGCCCATGTCCCGGATCGAGGGCGCGCTACGCCATTCCGTGAAGCGCTCGAGCACCGCGATCATCACGTCGGACAACAGCCTCTCCTGATCGCCGCGGCTGTCCGGATGCGCCATCATCACCACCGCAAGATCGTGCGCCAAGGCGCGGATGCGCGGAGAAATCTCGCCGCAGGGCTGCGCGAAGAAACCCGGCGCGCCGCTGGCCGCCCATGACGAGCGGAAGATCCGCAGCCAGTGCGGCTCGATATACAGCGCGAGGATCAGCGTGCGCGGCCGGGCGGGATCGTGGATATAGGCGTGCGGCTGCCAGCCATCGACGAAAACGGCGGTGGTATCCGTCAACGGGACGATCCGGTCGCCGACGATGAAATGCGTATCGCCGCCCTCGACCTTGAGCAGAACGTGACAATGCGGATGCGCGTGGCGGACCAACGACGCGTCCATATCGAGCAGCGCGACCCGCCCGAACGCACCATGAGCGATCCGTAGCGCGGTTGACATCGACATCTCCCAGAGACGGGCGGCTGTGCGCACGGCAGCCGCCATCACGCGTTCCAGCTATCACAACGGCGGAGGCGGCGTCCAGTTCGGTGAAGTCTGACGCTAACCAGGCATCGAGAGACGTCGCCGAGCTACCCGCTACAATCCCAGTTCCTGCTGCACCACAACCAGACGCTCGCGCAACGTCTCGACAAACATCGCGGCCGCCGTGCTGAGCGGACGGGCAGTGTGATGCACGGCGACAAGTTGCCGCGAGATGCGCGGCGACAATGGGACGCAGCGCAATATGCCCGACCGCAAGGCGTTTGCCACCGCCAGTGGCGGCAGAATCGTCTGGAACCCGGTATTGACGATAAAATTTTCGATCGTGCCGATCTCATCGAACTCGTAGCGCGGCAGCAACTTGACGCCATGCCGCTCCGCCGCCTCGTCGAGAACCGCCCGCAGGCCGTGCCGTGGCGAGGGAATGACAAGACGACGGTGATCGAGCGCCTCGAACCTGATCTCACCGTCCGGCATCGCCATGTCGGCCGGGCCGACCACGACAAGATCCTCGGAAATCAGAGCGATCTGCTGATACTCGTTGCGCTTTGCCGATGCGTTGATGACCACGAGATCGAGTTGCCCGGCCCGCTGCATCTGCAGTAATTCATTGGTGTAACCGTCGGTGATCCGCAACGTGACATGCGGATACTGCGCGCTGAACGACGCCAGCGTTTCCGACAGCGCGTTATAGGCCACCGACGCAACAACGCCGACCGCGACATGGCCCTGCACGGTGTTGCGCGGCGCCGACAATTCCTGCCGCGCCGCTTCGACGGAGCGCAGAATGGGAAGAAATAGCCGATAGGCGTCGTGCCCGGCGTTGGTCGGCACCAATCCTTTCGGCGTGCGCTGAAATAGCAGGTGGCCGAGTTCGTCCTCAAGATTGGCCAGTTGGTGGCTCATCGCCGGCTGGACAATATTGAGGCGGCGCGCGGCGCGCGATACCGACCCCTCCTCATACATCGCCACAAAATATTGCAACGAACGCAATTCCATCGCGCACTCCGGCCATCAATCGCAACTATGACCCATATCAATATTAATTAATAGAAGTCGGCCTTCGTCTGACTAGTCTGACGCGCGTTCGAACCAAGGACGCGTGCATGACCCACAAAAACGTCGCTCACAAGAATACTGCAACACCGACACGACGCAGGGATATGGCGCTGCGGCCCTGGCTCGCGCATCTCGAGGCGACAGGTCGGCTTGCGATCATGAAGCCCGGCATCAAACTGAAGCACGAACTGGGCGGTATCGCGAACCGGCTCGACGGCCGTAAGGCAACGTTGTTTCCCGCCGCCGGCGGCAGCGACATCGCGGTGATCTCCGGATTGCTGTCGGATCGAAGCTGGATGGCGGAATCGCTCGGGCTGAACGGTGCCACGCTGCTTGAGGCGTTTCAGAACGCTGTCGCCAAACCGCTTCCCTGGAGGGAAACCGGTGATGCGCCCTGCCAGCAGGTCGTTCACGACGACGGCGATCTGCTGTCGCGGCTGCCGATTCCGACCCACAACGAACACGACAGCGGCGCCTACATCACCGCCGGTCTGCTGATCGTCCGCAGTCCCGTGACCGGAATCCAGAACGTCGCGATCCATCGCCTTCAGGTCTCGAACCCGCGCGAACTCGGCGTGCTGCTGCTGCCCCGCCATACGCTCGCATTCTTCACCGAAGCGGAGGCCGCCGGCAAAGATCTCGACGTAGCCATCGTGATCGGCGCGGACCCCGCCTGCCTGCTGGCGTCGCAAGCCATTGTCCCGCTCAACATGGACGAATTGGAGGTCGCCGGCGCGCTCGGCGGCGCACCGCTCGATGTCGTCAAATGCATCGGCAGCGACATTCGCGTGCCGGCAGATGCCGAGATCGTGATCGAAGGCCGCATCAAGGCGAACGCGCGCGCGCCGGAAGGCCCGTTCGGCGAATTTCCGCAGTACTACGGCGAGCGGGCCGAGCGTCACGTCATCGCGGTGGATCGCGTCACCCACCGCCGCGCTCCGCTGTTTCATACCATCGTCGGCGGTGCGCTCGAACATCTGCTGCTCGGCGCGATCCCGCGCGAGGCAACGATCCTCGACACCGTTCGCCGCACCTTCCCTTCGGTAAAGGACGTCCACCTCGCGCTGGGAGGTGTCGGCCGCTATCATCTCTATGTGCAGATGCGCGCACGGCACCGGGGCGAAGCGAAGAACGTCATCATGGCGTGCTTCGCCGCGCATTACGACATCAAGCATGTCGTGGTGGTGGATGAGGACGTCGACATACACGATCCGCGCAGCGTGGAGTGGGCGGTGGCGACCCGCTTCCAGGCGGATCGCGATCTCATCGTCATCGGCGGCGCGCAGGGTTCCAAGCTCGATCCCTCTACCGACGATGGCTACGGCGCCAAGATGGGCATGGACGCCACCGTGCCGATCGGCGCGCCGGAATTCCGATTCACGCGCATCCACGTACCCGGACAGGACGACATCGACCTCAACAGCCGCATCGATCCGGCCGTCACGCTGGCGACGCTTCAAGGCTGGTCGCACCCGTCAAACGAAGGCCTGCCGCGATGACGGCCCCGCGACGACTGATTGTCGGAATCAGCGGCGCTTCAGGCATCGCTTATGGCATCCGCGCACTCGAAACCCTGCGCGACCTCGGCATCGAAACCCATCTGGTGATGTCGCGCTCGGCCCGGATCGCGCTGATCCAGGAATGCGGACGCAGCGTTTCCGATATCGAGGGGCTGAGCCACACGGTTCACAACGTCGACGACGTCGGCGCGGCCATCTCCAGCGGCTCATTCACGACGCTCGGCATGATCGTGGCGCCCTGCTCGATTCACAGCCTGTCGCAGATCGCGACCGGCGTCACCGCCAACCTGCTGACCCGTGCCGCCGACGTCGTTCTGAAGGAGCGACGGCGACTGGTACTGATGGTGCGTGAAACGCCGCTGCATCTCGGCCACCTGCGCAACATGGCGCAGGCGACCGAGATCGGCGCCATCATCATGCCGCCGGTGCCGGCCTTCTATCCGATGCCGAAGACGATCGACGAGATCGTCGATCACACCGTGGGACGCGCGCTTGACCTGTTCGGAATCGACAGCGGCCTGGTGCAACGCTGGGGCGAGGATATCGGCCCGGACTCAACCCGAAAAAGACAGCGAAGTCATCGCCAGGCGGCACGGACCACGACGGGCGAATAACTGCTTTGAACGAAGGGCTATTGACGAGGCACCCCACGACCGGCCACTGAACCGGACAACGGATCTGATCGCGGATGACGACAAAACTCGATCTCAATGCCCTCGTTCTGTTTTACGAGGTCGTGAATGCGCAGAGCCTGACCCGGGCTGCGGACAGGCTGCGCGTGCCGAAATCGACGATCAGCCGCAAGCTGTCGATCCTTGAACATCAACTGGGATCGCAGCTCCTCAAGCGCGGGCGACGCGTGGCCGCTCTGACCGATATCGGCCGCGTCGTCTACGACCATACCCAGCGCATCATTTCCGAGATCGAGGATGCCGGCTTCGAAGCCTCCAAGCTGCAATCCGAATTGAGCGGCGTCCTGCGCGCCAGCCTGCCGGTCGATTTCGGCGTCTCGTGGCTCGGGCGTCTGGTGGCCGAGTTCGGCATCATCCATCCGCATATTCAGTTGATCGTCGAGATCAACAACCGCTGGGTCGATCTGTCGCAGGAGCCTTACGACGTCGCCATCCATCTCGGCCCACCGCGCAACTCGCATCTGCCGGTGAAGGTTTTCACCTCGTTGTCGCGCGGCATCTACGCGAGCCCGGAATATCTCAAACGCAAGGGCAGCATCACCACGGTCGAGGACATTCAGAACCACGATTGCATCGTCACCGATCACCAGCGCGACGAAGGGGTATGGAATTTTCTGTCCAGCACCTCGGACAAGGTCATCGACATCGACGCGCGCGTCGTGGTGAACAACATAGGCATGGCGCGGGAAATCACCATCGGCGGTCTGGGCCTCGGCATCCTGCCCAATGTGATGTGCAAGAACGACGTCGCCGCCAAGCGTCTGGTGCGGCTGCTGCCGACCTGGCGCAGTCCACCGTTGCAGGCCTCCGCGTTCTATTCCGGCCGCCGCCGGATGCCGCGCAAGACCCGCGCCTTCATCGACTTCCTGTCCGAGCGGCTGCTCACCGACGAATGAGCCCGACGCTTGATCCGTCGCGGATCAGGCGAATTCGCGCACGCGGCCGAAGCGATGATAGATGTGCTTGGTCGAGAGGAATTCGTTGAGGCCGTCGAGGCCGTGCAGCCGGCCGAAGCCGCTGTCGCGATGACCGCCGGTCTCCGCTTCCGGAAGCAGCTTGTTGTGATCGTTGAGCCAGACCGTTCCGCTGCGCAGCACACGCGCGATGCGATAAGCCCGGTCGAGATCGTGAGTCCATACGCTGGCCGCGAGACCGTAGCGCGTGGCATTGGCTTTGGCGACGGCTTCGGCCTCGGTGGCGAACCGCTCGATGTTGAGCACCGGACCGAAGATTTCCTCTTGCACGATCGGCGAAGCGAGATCGTCGACCGCCAGCAGGCTCGGCCCGAGATAGGCGCCGCCCGACGGCAGCCCCTTCGGCACGCCGCCCTTGAGCAGCGCCTTGTCCGCGTGCGTTTCGACCAGGCGCTGCACGCGCTCGCGTGAGCGAACATCGATCAGGGGACCGATCTCGCTGCGCTCGTCGTCGCCGCGACCGACCCGCATAGCCGCCAGCGCCGCGCCGAGCGCTCTCGCCAGCGCATCATAACGGCTTTCATGCACCAGCACGCGGCTCAGCGCCGTGCACTGCTGGCCGGACAGAATCAGCGCCGCCGCCGCAAGCTGCGGCGCGACGGTCTCGACATCCCAATCCTCAAACACGATCGCGGGCGCCTTGCCGCCGAGTTCGAGATTGAGCCGCTTGAGCGTGCCCGATGCCGCCGCCATGATCTTGCGTCCGACCGCGGCCGAGCCGGTGAAGCTCAGCACATCGACGTCTGGCGATTCGACGAGAAGTTCGCCGCCGGCGCTTCCCGCTTCGCAGAAGCTGTTGATCACACCCGCCGGCAGCGTGGCCACATCGGCGAGGCAGCGAAGCAACGCGGTGTGAAACAGGCTCGACTGCGGCGCGGGCTTCATCACGACGGTGCAACCCGCCGCCAGTGCCGGGCCCAGCGAACGCACCAGCAGAATCGCCGGCGCGTTCCACGGCGTGATGATGGCGGCCACGCCCGCCGGCTCCCGCACCAGATGCGAATAGACGCCGGGTTCGATCTCGAACATGCGGCCGGCGATGGCGCGCGCCAGACCCGCGTAGTAGCGCAGTTCGGAGGCGGCCGCCGCGATCTCCATGCGGGCGACGCCGATCAGCTTGCCGGTCTCGATCGACAGCAATCGGCTCAGATCGTCGCTGCGCGCCTCGACGCTCGCGGCCTGCGCCAGCAACACGTCGGCGCGCAGCCGTGGCGAAGACGCCCATTGCGACTGGAAGAACGCGCGGCGCGCCGCCGCGATTGCCGCTTCCGCGGCCGCCTGCCCGCCTTCCGGGACGCTGCCGATCACCGTGCCGTCGACCGGGCTGATGGCCTGAAACTTCGTGGCTCCCGCATTCGGAATCCATTCGCCGTCGATCCAGTGCGCGCCCACAACCGATATCGTCATCGTCTTATCCCTGGATGGCCTTGGCTTGGGTGGCTTCGGAATGCAGAACCAGCGCCTGATCCGTCAGTTGATGCTTCAGCACCTTGCCGACCGCGTTGCGCGGCAACGCATCGACGAAATGCACATGGCGCGGCTTCTTGTAGCCTGCGATCGCTTCGCGGCAGTGCGTGATGACCTGCTCGCCGGTCAGCGCCGCGCCGTTCGGATTGCGCTCGACGAAGGCCACCACGGCCTCGCCGAATTCGGGATCGGGAATGCCGATCACGGCGACGTCGATCACGCCCGCGATCTCGAGAATGGTGCGCTCGACTTCCTTGGAATAGATGTTGAAGCCGCCGCTCAGGATCATGTCCTTCTTGCGATCGACGATATAGAGATAGCCGTCGGCATCGCGATAGCCCAGGTCGCCGGTGTAGAACCAGCCGTCCATCAGCGCCTTCGCGGTTTCCTCGCTGCGATTGAGATAGCCCTTCATCACCGTGAAAGCGCCGGGCTGGCCGGAGCGCACGATGAGTTCGCCGACGGTGCCGTCTGCGACATCGCGATTGTCTTCCGAAACCACGCGCACCTCGACGCCGGGCGCTGCGCGGCCGACCGACTGCGGATGCGAGAACTGTTCCTCGTGCGACAGGTTCGAGACTGCCCCCGCCTCGGTCATGCCGAAGAACGACACCAGCCGCGTATGCGGCAGCAGCGCCAGAAACCGCTTCTTCAGTTCGACCGGAAATGCCTCGCCTGTCACCGCCACCAGTCGCAACGTCCGCGCCTTGTCCGGCGCCTGCTCCAGGGTCGGCAGCAACATCCGGCAGATCGTCGGCACCATGCCGAATACGGTGATCGCCTCGCGCTCCATCGTCGCAACGATCTCGTCGGCGTCGAAGGCCGGCAGGATCACCAGTGTGCCGCCGAGCGTCATCGCGTTCATCAGACGCCCGAGCCCGGCGCGGTGCGCCAGCGGCGACACCACGAGAAAGCGATCCGTGTGATCGATGCCCCAGTCGGTCCCGTTCATGAAGCCGTGGTTCACCAGAATATTGGCGTGGGTCAGCAGCACGCCTTTCGGGCGCCCGGTGGTGCCGGATGTATAGAGGATCATCGCGAGATCATGATCGAGCGGCACGGATGGCAACACGAAGCCGTCGTCCGTCACGTCGTCATAGGCAATGAAGCCGTCCTGTGCCGCACCGGTGGTGATCGCCTTGAGGCCGGGCAGTTCGGCGACGATGGTACGCACGCCGTCGATGCTGCGGTCGTCGCAAACCACAATCCTGGCGGCGCTGTCTTCGCAGAAATACGTCAGTTCACGAATGGTGTTCCGCATCGTTACCGGCACCACCCTGGCGCCGAGCGAGAACGCGGCATACAGCAGTTCGACGAAGGCAATACCGTTCGGCAGATACAGGACGATGGTGTCACCGGCACCGACGCCGTGGCGGGCAAGGCCACCCGCCACGGTACGGATACGCCGCTGCAACGCGCGATAACTGACGCGCTGGTCGCCACAGACCAGCGCCTCCTTGTCGGGATAGCGCGCCGCGTGCGCGGCGAAGACCACCTCCAGCCGCATCGCTTATCCTTCAATCACCTTGAATGCCGGATAGACGAAATCGTCGGTGATCCTGTCCCAGGCCACTTCCACGCGCGCGCCGATCCTGATCTTTTCCGGATCGGTATCGATGATGTTGGCGATGAACCGCGCGCCCTCGTCGAGTTCGATGGTCGCCGCCGGCAACGGCAGCCGGCCATCGAGGCCAGGCCCCGGAATGCGGATCGTGGTATGCGTGTAGATCACACCCTTGCCGCTCACTTCGCGCCATTCCAGATTGCGCTTACCGGTGTAGATGCTGACCGGGCGCGGATAGTGCTGGAACTTGCCGCTATCGCGGCAATATTGAATCACCAGCTTGCCCTTTTGCGCAGCGTCCCAGAACGGCGCGGTGTCGACATAGACATTCGGCTTGGGCGGAGTACGGGGTTTTACGTCAGCGGTCATATCAAGCCTCCAGGATCATCGCGGCGCTGGTGCCCCAGTTGCGCCCATAGGGGATCACGCCAATGCCGGTCACCAGCGCGTTCTTCGGCGCCTTCACCTGGCGTTTGCCGCCTTCGCCGAACAACTGACGAACGGCTTCGGCGAGGTTCAGGCCGCCGCTGGCAAGGCCCGGCTGGCCGGCGGAGATCTGTCCACCGCCGGTGTTGAGCGGAATGTTGCCCTTGTAGGAAATGTCGTTGGCGAGAATGAAATCGCTGCCCTCGCCGCGCTTGCAGAATCCGAAATCCTCGAACTGCATCAGCACCGCGATGGTGAAATCGTCGTAGGGCTGGAACATCGAAACATCGGACGGCTTCAATCCGGCCTTGGCGAACACCTTTGGCCCGATATGCGAGAAGCCGGTTTCGGTGATGTCCGGGCACGCGATATTGCCGTTTACATTGGTCAGTTCCGCGTAAGCCGCCGGCCGCACCGTCTTCTTGATGCCCAGTTGCTGCGCACGCTCCTGCGTCATCACCAGAAACGCATTGGCGCCGTCGCAGAACATCACCGAATCCAGCATCCGCAGCGGATCGGCGACGACGCGGGAGGCCATATAGTCCTCCGTCGTCAGCGGTTTTCTGAATTTCTCCAGCGCATTGTCGTTAAGCAACGCGTGTTCGCGCTGCACGGTGGCGATCTTCGCCAGCGCCTCGTCCTTGAGATCGTACTGATGCGCGTAGCGGTTCATCAGCAGACCGAACATCGCGGGCGGGCCCTGCACGCCGACCGGGTCCTGAAACTCGCCACGAAACGCGCCGTAATTGGCACGCCAGCTCGTGCTCGGCGCATCCGCCGACAGCACCACCGCGACCTCGCAATAGCCGTCGCGGATCGCCGACATCGCCCGCGCCACGCCGCCGGTTGCCGAGCATCCGCCGATGCCGCCGTAGTTCAGCCATGTCGGCGAGATGCCGAGCCCGTCCGCCATATACACGGCGAAGAACGGATTGGAAGCCTCGCTGAGCGGCACCGTCACCGACAAGCCGTCGATGACATCCTTCTCGATGCCGGTCGCCTCGATCAGCGACGCCAGCGCCTCGCCCGCGAAGTCATAGGCGCTGCGCCCCGACTTGAATACGACCGGCGTCTCCGAATAGCCGGCGATCACGATATCGCTTTTGCTCATTGCGCTTTACTCTCCGCGGAATTGGGGGGAACGCTTCTCGCGGAAGGCCTGCAGGCCTTCCTTTCGATCGGCGGTGAAATAGAGCATGAAGGAGACGTCCGCTTCCGCCGTCATGCCGTCCTGCAGCGCCATGTCCTCGCCGCGATCGATCACGCCCTTGGTGAACATCACCGAGAGCGGCGCGTTGCCGGCGATGGTCGCCGCCAGTTCGCGCGCCTTCTCGAGCGCCTGCCCCGCCGGCGTGACGTGATTGACGAGCCGCATCTCGCGCGCCTCGACAGCGGAGATGCGGCGGCCGGTCCACATCAGTTCCTTGGCGAGCGGCTTGCCGATCAGCCGCGCCAGCGTCTGCGTGCCGCCGCCGCCGGGCATCAGGCCGAGCTTGATTTCGGGAAGCCCGAACTTCGCGGTGTCGCCCGCGACGATCATGTCGCCGACCAGCGCCAGTTCCAGCCCGCCACCGAGCGCAAAGCCCTCGACCGCGCTGATCACCGGCTTGGTGTAGTTCGGCATTTCGCGAAACAGCTGATTCACCTTCCGCGTGCGACGCCGATACCGATAGAAGTCGAAGTACTCGTTGTCCTTGATCTGGAACTCGCTGGTGTCGATGCCGGTGCAGAAGGCCTTTTCGCCGCCCGACAGAATGACGGCGTGACAGCCGCGATCGAACTCCACCTCGCCCATCGCGTGCAGGATTTCGTCCGCCGTTTTCTCCCGGATGGAATTCATCTTCTCGGGCCGGTGAATTCGAATCTCCAGCCATCCGCCGCCGCGCGTGACGACGATATCTTCATAAGCCACGTTCAACTCCCGTTTCGTGATTGTCCCGCCAGATCAGTCGGCGTCCTGCTCGCCCATGGCGACCGCGATGCGATCGTGCAGCGCCGCGCGGCGAACGGTGTCGCTGCGGTCGGCATCATCAATTCGCTCCTCGAGAACCATGTTGGCTCCGTGCTCCAGCACCATGACCCGATCGGCCATTTCGATGGCGTCGTCGATCCGGTGCGTGACGAACAGGCACGTCTTGTGAAACTCCCGCACCACCCGGCTGAAATCGGCCCGCAGCGTTTTCGACGTGACGTGGTCGAGCTGGCTGAAGGATTCGTCGAGCAGCACCAGTTCGGGATCGACCGCCAGCGCCCGCGCCAGCGAGACGCGCTGACGCATCCCGCCCGACAGTTCGTGGACATATTTGTTTTCCGCGCCCGCGAGGCCGACGCGCGCAAGCCAGGTGCCGGCGGTGTCGATCGCTTCCGCCTGCGGCTTGCCGAGAATGCGCAGGCCGAGACTCGCGTTCTCGACCGCCGTCATCCACGGCAGCATCCGATCCTGCTGGAAACTGACGGCCAGCTTGCCGCGCAGCTTCTTGAACTCGGCATAGGGGTCAAACCCGGCAACGCGGATCGAACCGGAATCGTAGGACAGATTGCCCATGATCATGTTCAGAACCGTGCTCTTGCCGGCCCCGGTGCGGCCGAGCAACGCGACGATCTCGCCTCGCCGAACGACGAGGTTGAGATTGCTCGCCACCACCAGCGCACCGAACGCCTTGGTGACGCCCTTGATCTCAATGACCGGAGCCGCTTCCATCGTATTCATCGGATGGTCGCCTCCGGCCGATAGCGCAGCACGATCTTCTCCAGGGCCGCCACCGCGGCCTGAAGCGTCAGATTGATGATCACCAGCAACAGCGTCCACGCGAAGATCGTATCGATGTGGAAGGTGGATTGCGCCAGATTCATACGCGCGCCGATGCCGACAGCGGACGCCACGAGCTCAGCGAAGATCACCATGCGAATGGCATAGCCGATCACCGACTTTGTCGTGAGGAAGATGTACGGCACGATGTGCGGCCCGATCAGGAAGCGCATCATGTGCCAGCGATTGGGCCGGAAGCTCTCGAACATGTCGATCAGCTCTTTCGGCAACGCGCGAATGCCGTCGTAGACATTCAGCGCGTAGAACGGAATGAGAATGACCGACAGGATAAAGAAGATGCGAACTTCCGAATCCTTGAACCAGAAGATCGCAACCAACATCCATGACAACGCCGGAATGCCGGTATCGATAATCACCAGTGAACGCAGATAGGGGCGGAGCCTCGGCTGCGTGCCCATCACGACGCCGAGCAATACGCCGGTGGTGATCGCAAACGTCACCGCGATCAGCAAGCGCAACGCCGTGATGCCGATATGGCTGAGATCGCCGGACAGGATTCGCCCGGTCGCCTTCAGAATATCGATCGGCGCGGGGATAATGTAAGGCGGCACGAACCAGCTCACGATCTGGATCGCCGCCACCAGCCCGAGCGACACCACGACGGTCGGCAACAGATCGCTGCGAGGGCGCGACGGCGCGCTGGTCCGCGCTGGCACGGCTTGTGGCCGGGACACCGGCTGATAGGAAGCACTCTGCGATTCGGCAGTCACACCACGTCACCCATCGTTTTCACGTCGCACGCCTTCATTGCGCGGGGCGCCGCGGCGCCCCTTTCGCCATCGTGTCGGTTACGCAAAGAAGCCCTTGTCCGGCACCGACGACAGCAACTTGTGCTTCGCCAGGAACTGCGCGGCGGTCATCACGCTCTTGCGCCCGGCTTCGTCGCGCATCGAGCTGAACTTGAAGCTCAGCCGCCGCGAGGAGATCGCCTCCTGCAGGACCGCTGGCGCGAAGCCGGTGCGTTCGCCGACGATCTTCACCGCGCCGGGAACATCCGCAAGAATCCCTTCGATGCAATCCTTGAAGACGCCATTCAATCGCTCGGCAACCTTCGGATCTTTCTTGAGCAGGGCGTCGGTCACGCCGATGCCGAAATACGGCAGATCGTTCCCGTACTTCGATTTGTAGGCATCGCCGGCGTTGAAGATGACGTGCAGGTTGGGCGCGGCCTTCATCACGTTGGTGATATTCGGCTCCCACGACAGCGCACCCTCGACGCTGCCGGCTCGCAACAACGTCACCGACGTCGCCGGATTGGTGACGTTCTGCACTTTCATGTCTTTCTCGATGTCGATATCGAGAACGTCCTGCACCACGGCGCGCACCATGCGGTAGGTGCCGGTGGATTGCGGCGCTGCGAGCGTCTTGCCGCGCAGGTCTGCAACGCTCTTCGCGCCGTCCTTCGGCGCCATGATGTTGATCATCTGCGCGGTGGAGATGTTGCACAGCAGCTTGATCGGCACGCGGCTCAGGTAACGCGTGGCGAACGTATCCCAACTCCCGATGCAGACATCGTAGTTTCCGGCGACGAAATCGGCGTAATAGGTCGGGACCGACGTGTAGTTGATCGGCTCCGCGAGCTTGAACCCGTTCTTCTGATCGAGCTTGTGATAACGAATGTACTCGGTGACGAGGACCGTGAAGCCCGGTGTCAGCGACGCCCAGCGCACCGCCTCCGCGGCAGAGGCCGATGTACGTCCGATGATCGGCGCCAGTCCCGCCGTCGCGCCTATCGTCGCTGCAGTGCGCACAAAATCTCGACGTGTCAGGTTCATTGCGATCTCCCCCCCACTCTGGTCGACCGGGACAAGCTTCGCGAAACCTGTCCTCGTGGAATCTACGGCGTTCCCATTCGTGTTCTTGTCAGCACGCCGCGGCGATGATCCAACGATGGCATCGCCAATCGCCCCTCGATAGAGAAAAGATGCGAACACTGCGTTCCATATCTGGAACGAATATGCCTGCGACAATCGTCGGCTTATCACTTTGTAAAGGCTGCGACAGAAGCGTCGCGCGATTGCCGATGATATCAAATGGCGATGCACGACCTCGCCGAAATCGCGTTGTCGTATCGTTCGCACCGCTGCGCGCGGTGCGGCCGGAGCGCGGTCGCCTCAAGCAGGCAGCATCGCACTTGTCGCAAGACGCGACAGGATCGCACCGGAGCAATCGCGTATCACGCGCGAACAACTCGAGTGACGATAATGCGCCCGCTCAGATCGCCGCGGTTCTTGGTCGCATCGTGACATTCGATGACATCGCAGGATGTCGCTTCACCGTGAACGCGCCGACCGATCCGCGGCCGACAACAGTTCGACACGACCGCCTACGGATTCATGCGGCCGCGGCCGCGCCGTCGGAAGGACTCGTACGATCCCGGCTCTGCTTGCTTCCATCAATTCCGCGCAAGAAATCTCCAAGACTATTGAAGTCCGTGTCGAATTCCTGCGCGACCGGCCGAATGCGGGGGCGTTTTTGCCCGAAATCGACGGCACCGCCGTGGCATCGTGCTTCACGCGAAAGAGAGCGAGAATCGAACGGCGCGAGTGTCATAATCGCTATGTGGCGCCGCCATCGCTCCACACGCGCCCGTCGCAGCGGCATGACCCGCTCGCTTTCGTCCAGGCTTGCTGAAAGTGATGTACCATGAAGGTTCTCGTTCTCGGCGCCGGCGTGATCGGCGTCACCACCGCTTACTATCTGTCGAAGCGCGGTTTCGAGGTGACGGTCATCGATCGTCAGACGGGACCGGGGCTGGAGACCAGCTTCGCCAATGCCGGCGAGATTTCACCCGGCTATGCCTCGCCCTGGGCCGGACCCGGCGTTCCGGTCAAGGCCATCCGCTGGCTGCTGGATCGGCACGGCCCGCTGGTGGTGCGGCCGCAGTTCGATCCGATGATGTGGCGCTGGATTCTCCAGATGCTTCGCAACTGCACGGCGGCGCGTTACGCCGTTAACAAGGCGCGCATGGTCGGCATCGCCGAATACAGCCGCGACTGCCTGCGCACGTTGCGCGCGGAAACAGGCATCCGCTATGACGAGCGCAGCAAGGGTACGCTGCAGTTGTTTCGAAAGCAGATGCAGCTCGACCACGTCGGCGGTGACATTGAGGTGCTGCGACAGTACGGGGTGCCGTACGACGTGCTCGATCGCGAGGGATGCATCGACGCCGAGCCGGGCCTCGCCGCCGTGCGCGAACGGTTTGTCGGCGGGTTGCGTTTGCCGGACGACGAGACCGGCGATTGCCACATGTTCACGCAGCGCCTGGAGGAACTCACCGCGGCGCAGGGCGTGACGTTCAGCTACGGCACGACGATTCAGTCCGTGGACGTGAGCGGCGACCGCGTCGCGCAGGTCTCCACCAACCGGGGCGCGTTCAAGGCCGATCGTTACGTGATGGCGCTCGGCAGCTTTTCGCCGCTGCTGCTACGACCGATCGGGATCGACATCCCGGTCTACCCGGTGAAGGGCTATTCACTCACCGTTCCGATCGTGAATGCCGACGTCGCGCCGGAATCCACCATCATGGACGAGACCTACAAGGTTGCCATCACGCGGCTGGGCGACCGCATCCGGGTCGGCGGCACGGCGGAAGTCGGCGACTACACGGTGCGTCTGAGCGAGAACCGTCGCGCCACGCTGGACCGTTCGCTGACCGATCTGTTTCCGGGGGCGGGCGAGCTGAACCGCGCCACGTTCTGGAGCGGGCTGCGGCCGATGACGCCGGACGGTCCACCTGTTATCGGCCCAAGCCGTTACGCAAACCTGCATCTCAACACCGGCCACGGCACACTGGGATGGACCATGGCGTGCGGCTCGGCGCGGGTCGTGGCCGATCAGATCGCCGGCATCGCACCGGACATACCGACCGGCGAACTCTCCATCGCGCGCTATCGATGAAGGCCGGCGGATCGGCCGCGTTGCTCCCCATCACCGCAGCGCCTTTTCAGCGGCAATCGCCAGCATGGCGATTGGTGGGACGCTCCGCGCGTCAATGGGTCTGGGCGACCGCCGAATACCACCTGAGGTCTCGCACAATCTTGTCGATGCTTGCCGCATCCAGATCCAGATTGGGCATACTCGTGCCATTCGCGAACTTATCCGGCGCCGCGAGGAACTTCTTCAGCTTCTCGTCATCCCACGAGCCGCTGAGATTTCGCAATCCTGCCGAGTATCGAAAGTTGTCCGAAGCGATTCGTCTTGAGAATAGCCCGCTCAGTGTCGGAGCCGGGTCCGCGCTGGTCGTGGTTCCGGTGTGATGGCAGTACATGCACGCCGAATTCAGCCTTTCGCTGACCTGGCTTGCCGGGCGCTCGTTCGCGCTCAACTGCTCCCGATCGACCGAAACAAACATCAACTGGGTATCATCGGTCCACAGCACGATCGTTCCGTCTTTCAGCTGAGCGAGATCGCGAATCCTTTGACCGATCCAGATCGGCTCGGAATAGAGAACCCTTCCGCCGTTCAGCCGCAATCGAAACAGCGACAGCGCTTTCAGCGAACCAACCAGAATGTCTCCGTTCCAACGGCTGTCGAACCCCTGAATTTCAATCAGGTTGGATACCGCGATTGAAGGCAGCCAGGAAAACAGGGGCAAGGTGTAGCCGGAATGGTCTCCGGTCCTGGCGCTTCCCGCAAAGTCGTAACTCGCATATTCGGTCCCCAGCGACACGTTCGGCCAACCGTAGTTCGCCCCCTGAACGATCGAATTGAGCTCGTCCCCTCCCTTCGGGCCGTGCTCCGTGGAGAAAAGTGCGCCGCTTCTGGTCTTGACGAGGCCTTCGGGATTGCGGTGCCCGAGACTGATAACGCGCTTGCTTCCCGTCCTGATATCAATTTCGAGAATCTTTCCGAAGGACGAGTTCATATCCTGAGAAACTTCCGGCGAGGTGACCATGTAGTCGCCGACCGTCAGATAGACCTTGTCCAGCGCCTCTTCCACCAGTCTGCCGGCACCATCCTCGTTCGGCCCATTCGGCTCCGGCTCGCTCAGAAAGATCGTCCGCCATTTCCCGATCGGGCTGATAGACTTGTCATCCATGGGGATGACCGAAACCGCAAGTCGTGTTTCACCGAGGCGAACGTCGAAATACTCGTGCGAGACCGCGAGCATCTTGGACAGCTTTAGGTACTCGATATCATAGGCACGGAATCTCCTCCCATCGAGCACCGCCCCTGGCGTTTTCAAGTAGGCTTCGACGTTATTCGGAAGCGGAGGAAACGCTCGCTTTTCGAGTTGGGCGCCGTCGACGCGAGAGGAGTAGATGTTCCCGAGCCGGTCGAGCACAAGGACCACATCCCCAATCGTCGCAATCGCCCCACCGGTCTTGGCGATCGGAAAATGATCGCTGAGACGGACGGTTTTGATTTTCGCAGGCAAAAGCCCGGTATCGACCCGCCTGTCCGAGGGAACCGGCTCCCGATCGCGAGAATACTGCCGGGACAGCACTTCCGCCGGGTCCGCCGGCTTTCCTTGACTGATTCTTCGCAAAAGCTTCTGCACCTGAGCATATCTGAACTTGTGCAAAGCAAAACCAACCGTGGCCCCGCCGACGAACGTGGCGCCGCCCACCACAATAACGAGCAGCAATGTCGCTTTCCAACCGCCCAAAAACGAGCGGGATAAAGGCCTGGATTGAGAAGGCTCGGATTGATGGAAGTCGGCATACGAAAATCTCGCGGCGTCAGCACTACCGGCGGTGAAGCTCAAATGAAAAAACAACCCGTTTGCAAATGAGACTAAATACGAGCGTTGCACCGTAGAACTTGACGGTTCTCAAATAGCGCGAGGGCATCCGGGCCCGAACCGATCACAGTCACCGGATGAAGCCGGCGAGAGCAGAGCGCGGACGACGGATTTCATCTCTTCAATGCTCAGATTACCGCACGATTCAAACGCGGCTCCGACCGGGTCGCGGAAATAGAATCCGTTTTAGGAAGAGGTGTATCCGACTTTGCTAAGGCTTAAGGGATCACCTGCAGCGAGACCCCAACATCGTTCCAAACGATCGATCCGCTATTGAGTCCGCGCACCTGCCGCGATCAACCTGCGCACCTCCTCCTTGATCTTGTCGGACATCGTGCGGTCCTCGAAAGCCCGAGCCGGAACCGGTATCTCGGCCATCAGGCGAGCCGGGGCGCCAAACACCAGAATGCGGTTGGCGAGAAAGATCGCCTCATCGATGCTATGGGTTACGATCAGGAAGGTCGTGGATTGCGCCTGCGCCAGCGTCTTGAAGTCCTGCCGCAAGCGCGTTGCGGTGACGTCATCGAGCGCGCTGAAGGCTTCATCCAGCAACACCAGTTCGGGGTCCGGTGCGAATGCACGAGCAATGTTGACACGCTGACGCATACCACCCGACAACTCGCTCGGCAGCGCTTCCTTGAAGGCGGACAGTCCCACGGCGTCGAGCCATTTCGCCGCCGTGGCGCGACGGTCCTTCTCCGCAACGCCCTGCATTTGCAGGCCGATCGCGGCATTGTCGTTGGCGGACAGCCACGGCAGCAGGCGATCCTCCTGGAAGATGCGGGTGATATGGCCCTTCTTCTCCCGCACAAAATTCTGCACCGGACGCCCGTCGATCAGTATCTGGCCGGCGTCAAGCGTCTTCAGGCCGAGCAGGCAATCGAGCAGCACCGACTTGCCGGCTCCGGTCGGGCCGACGATCGCGACATATTCGCCGGATCGAACGGAGAAACTGAGATCCGCGATCGCCAAGATGTCGGCGCCATTGGCCTGGCGGAATCCTTTACGCGCGTGCTCGACGGAGAGCTTGAGCGGCACAGTGCCGGCTGCAGGTGTCGCAGTGCACATCGGATGTCTTCCCCTCAATCTCGACGGTGGCTGTCGCCGCGCCAGCGCAGCGTCACGCGCTCGGCGTATTCGATACCCTGCGCCATGATCAGCGCCATCAGCACCAGGAAGATCGTCCAGGCCAATACGGTCGCCATATCGAAGACATTCTTGGCAAGATCGAGTTCCTTGCCGATACCGAGCGGGGCGCCGACCAGCTCGGCGACGATAACCGTGCGAACCGCGTTGGCGACGTTAAGCTTGGCCGCAGTGAAGGCGGAGGCTTTAACGTAAGGCCACATCAATATCCGCACATGCTGGATCGGGTTGGCGCCGAATGCCAGCACCATATCGGTGAGTTTGCGATCGATGCCGCGCACGCCATCGTAGATGCAGTACACCGTCACCGGGGTACAAAGCACCACCAGCACGAAGCCGATCCGCAGTTCGGTGCTGGAGAACCAGATGATAACGATGATCACCCAGTTCAGCGCCGGCACGCCCATGATGAATTTGACGATCGGTCGCAGGAATTCGTCGACCCGCGGCGACAGACCCATCACAAGGCCAATCGGAATACCGATCACCAGGGAAACGGCAACCGCCACAACGAGCCGCGCCCAGGTTATCAGCCCCTGGGACAACAAATCCCAGGTGGTCAGGATATTCCAGAAGCTCTTCGCGACACTGCCAAGGCCGGGAAACAGGTAGGGCTTTGTGTAGAACGAGGCGATCTGCCACAGAATGGCGATGACGACGAACGGCAGCGCTGCGCGAATGACGCGGCTCACAAAGCTCTGGATCGCGTTGACGCCAGGCCTCACCGAGGTCGACGAAAGGACATCGGCGCTTTCCGGCCCGGGACCGCTTTGGTCCGCCATGCTTCAGCTCGCCCACTTATGATAAATGCCGTCGTCGGGCAATTCGCTCAGGAAACCGACTTCTTTAAAGCCGCGGAACATTGCGTCGACGTTGGCCTTCTGCGCTATCGCCGGTTGAACGTCGAACCTGGTGATGCCGCGTGTCCGGCTAAGCTTGAGCGCTTCGCGCGAAACGTGGGTGAACTCGGAAATCAACTTGTCGGCCTCATCCGGACTCTGATTGTAGAACTCAGCCGCCTCCTGCCACATCTTCATGGTCGCCGCGGCACGCTTGGGATCGGCGTCCACCCAATCCTTGTGGCCGTAAGCGCCGAGGTACCACACCGGCGCGTCGTGCTGCATCTTGAGATGGTTGCGGATTCCGGCGTTCATGTCGCCGACGACATGATAGCCTTTCGTCAACATACTCGAGAGTGCCGGATCGAACAGGAGCCCGGCATCTGCCTTGCCGGCCAACAACTGCGTCTGCACCGCCACAGGCGGCGAACTGATGACGTTGAGGTTCTTGCGCGGATCGAGCCCATTCTCCTTGAGAAACAGAACCGCCATGCCGTAGAAGCCGGAACTCGTGGTTGCGGCGACGGTCTTGCCCTCCAGATCCTTCGCCTTCGTGACAGCCGGATCCTTCGACACGAACGCGTGATTGGCGGTGGAAATCGTGAACAGCAACTTCAGCGGTACGCCTCGAACGTAGAAGTTGGCGCAGTTATAAATTGCGCCGAAGATATGGCTGGTGCGTCCGGCAGCGAGATCCGAATACAGCGTCGAAGGATCGCTGTAGAGATTGATGTCGAAGTCGAGTCCGTTTTTCTTGTCGAGTTCCAGCTTTCGGATGATCGGCACCAAGAACGAGCCGTTGGACGGCGGTGCAAGACCGCCAGCCCCGGACCGGTTGATCTGCGCGGCGGCCTGCTCCGGCCGGATCAAGCCGCTTGCGAACGCGGCACCGAGACCGAGCATGCCAGCGCCGCGGTCTCGATGGCGCACCCGAAAGAGGACGCCAAAACGCGACACATCCGGGCCGCTAGCCAGAACCGTGCCTGCTGGCGTCCGGCAGCGCCCGCCGTTCGCCTTGGGTAACCGGGACTTATTCTGTGTAACTTGTAGACGCCGAGGCAAACGATATATTCTGGAGACGTCTTGAGTTTTTGGAATGATCTCGTGCGACGCAGATTCCCCAGCATTGCGGCATTGACGGCATTCAACGCTGCGGCACGCCATCTCAGCATCACGCGCGCCGCCGACGAGTTGGCGCTCACCGAAAGTGCAGTCTCCCGACAGATCTCGCAGCTCGAAGAGCAACTCGGCGTACGGCTATTCCATCGCATCAAGAAGCGCATCACACTGACTCGCGCCGGCGCGGCTTACCGAACCCGTGTCGTGCAGATGATCGAGCGCATGGAACGCGACACTCAGGAAGTCATGGGCTATGAGGCTGACGGTTCGATGCTGGAAGTGGCGTCGCTGCCGACGGTGGGCGCAGAGTGGCTGATCCCGCGTCTACCCGACTTCTACTCGCGCCAGACCGGCCTCACCGTGCATGTCAGCGCGCGCAACAAACGTTTCTTCTTCAGCGAGAGCGCGCTGGACGGCGCGCTTTACTTTGGCCAACCGGATTGGCCCGGTGCCCGCGCCGACTATCTGTTCGATGAGGTCCTGTTCCCGGTAGGCAGTCCGGCGTTGCTCGGCCGACAGGCGCGGCTCGCACCAGACGTGATCGCACGTCATCGACTGCTCCATCTTGTAACACGGCCCGAGGCATGGCGAGGCTGGTGCGCCACCGCCGAAGTCAGCGACGTCAACGTGATGCGGGGTCCACGCTTCGACGTGCAGGCAACGCTGATAAGTGCCGCCTGCTCCGGCCTGGGCGTCGCTTTACTGCCTCGCTTCCTTGTCGCTAACCAGATCCGCTCCGGTCAGCTCAAGGTGTTGTCCAACTTATCGATATTGAGCGAGGGCTCCTATTACTTCGCCTACCCGGAGGAGAAGACGGGCGACGCATTGCTCACCACATTTCGCGCCTGGTTGCAGAGCCAGGCTGCGTCCTTCCGCAAGCGCGATGCAACGCTGCGCGCCAGTGGCAAGACACCGCGAAGCGACGGGCGTCGATCGTGACGAAGCGGGATGCCGACACTTCGAATGCAAGCCACGCTACGCCAGATCGACTCGTCGACCTCTAACAACGCACACAAGGCATGAATTCAGTTGCGTTGTCGGAACGACAGGATGGACGCGCGACGGCGTTGCGCTGCTCGGAGACGGCATCGTCGCCACGGTGGACTTGCGGTTCTTCCGCGATGGAACGACAGGTTCGGCGCCGGGCGCCTCAAGCCACGCGGCTCACGCCTCCGGGCGCCGCGCCGGTGCAGCCGCTCTCGAATAAACGCGACGTCTTGCGATTACGGTTTGATAGCGGGCCGCGACCGATAGTGATGAGCGCTACATCTACGGTATGGCCCTACGATGATCTTTTTACGCCACCCCCAACCAGATGGCATTACCGGGCTTTTTGGGGACTACAGGAGAGCGCTCTGAAATAGGGTCAGCAGCTAGGAGACGATGAATCTCGCTAGTGGTTCAACCTTCTTTTATGGCGATCATGAATCCGGTTCGTTCCTTCCAAAACATCCAGCAGCCTTGCAAAGTCCTCGGCATGTTATGATCAAGGCCGACGTTTGCTTACGGAAGTGATCTGAGGCTGGCCATCGGAATGCGGTCGCCAAGGAGCCTGAGACTCATTTCCACTTGGATGGGCCGTCGGGGTGAGATGAGCGATTTCTACATGCTCGAACTCTTCACGGCGGCGAACGGAAAGATGGATTGCCAAGGGCCCACGATGACCATCGAAGATGGCGATGTCTGCCTTCTGGATCTTGGTCGGGCTTTTACAAGTCAGTTTTCTGCTGGTTCAGGGCTGCCCCTTGTTTTGCCGCGCGCGCCGCTGGATCGGGCGCTGGGCGGCCGATCCCTGCACGGCCTCGTCCTCAAGGCCGGCCTGCCGGTCACCCGACTGATTTCCGATCTGATTCTGAGTCTGGACCGCTTGCCATCCATGGGCGTCACGGTTGCGCTAGCCATCGAGGAGGCGGTCACGACGTTGCTCGTCTCCGTGATTGCCGGCCGGGCGATCGACGAACTGCCGGAGGATCCGGTGCTTAGCCGGGTATTCCGAGAGCGTGTCCTGCAATTCATCGACGCGAACCTACACCGCCCGGACCTCGATCTGGCACTCCTCGTGCAGCAGTTCCGGGTGTCGCGCGCTCATCTCTACCGGATGTTCGCCGGGGACGGCGGGGTGCGAGCGGCCATCCGCCACAGGCGGCTGAACGCCGCCTACCGCCAGCTCCTTTCGCACCGAGGCAAGACCGATACGATCACCAGCATCGCCCACGAGTTTGGTTTCTCCAGCAGCAATCAATTCTTGCGGGCTTTCCGCGAGCAGTTTGGCGTGACGCCGAGCGAGGCTCGGGATGAGGGCATGTCGATTGCGTCTGGCGAGGCGGAACGCGGTTTCCAGGCCTATCTTCGCAAAGTGAAGCGATAGCCTGGATGTTCAATCCCGGCATGGCCATGTCTTGCTGGTCTTGCCAGCCTTCGTCATGATGGCGGCGATCCGCTAAGGTGAAATCTGATCGTGCGGTCTCCGTGATCGCGTCGTACTTCAGTGGCTCTCGAACACGTCCTTTCCCTTTTCGGCCCGTAGCGCGAGAGCCTTGTCGCGTTCGTCGCTTTTGAGCTTTTCGGCGATCCAGATCATCGCTCCGTAAATCGTGGTGCGATCATCGCCGGTCAGGCCCACGACGCCCGCCTTGACGACAAGGCCACAGAGTTCGACTAGGTGCCGCGTGTGCACAGCCATTAATCTGCGATACTCGAGAAACACGAGGTGAATAAGTTCCAGGCAGATTGGTGTAGTGCGTGACATAGTGATGGACACCGAACTGGGCCTTCGCTCCAACGGGTGCTACCTCAGACCAGTTGAGGCGCGTGGGGTCATACATGATTGTCAGCTCAGTCGTCAGGGCGGCGTTGCTGGTCTACCGCCGGATGCGTTTTTCCGACGATCCGCTTACAATGTCTGCGGGCTCCAATCGTTGGTCGGCGTGAGGAAACATATCATTCGTCCACGATCACGCCGGATGCTTGCCCGGGCGTTGCGGCAACAAAAGGATCAAGCCGACGATGACGGCCGCCAAGGCTGCCGACGCGAGCGGCCTGCTCAAATGGAGCCCGCCCTGACTGATCGGCTTGTCAAGAAAATCGCCCACCGTTGCCCCGAGCGGTCGCGTAAGGATGAACGCCACCCAGAACAGAAGCACGTGTGATATCTCCGTAAAGTAATACAGCGCCGCAACGAGGGCGAGCGCTGCCCCGAAGACAAGCGCACCACCTTGATAGCCGAGCCCGCCCGTATCGGCGAGCCAATCACCGAGAGCGGTGCCCAATGTCTGCGAGAAAGTAATCGTAACCCAGTAGAAGATTTCGACTTTCGGCGTCGCCACGGTCTGAACATCCACGGTGCCCAATGTCCGATACCAAAGCGCAAGGGACGCCAGAACGAGCAGAAGGAGAATCGAAGCCCCTCCCGTATAGCCAATGCCCAATGAGCGGTCGAAATAATCTGCCATGGCCGTGCCGACTGTCGTCGACGCCACGATGGCGATCCAATAGACCCAGGCATTGAATTTCTTCGTTGATATCTGGGCGGCGACCGCACCAATGAATATCACGAGAAAGATTCCCGTCCCGATCAGATATCCGCCATTCTGTGCGTTCTTGTCGGCGTGAAAAACGGTCATCGTCAGTGCATCGCCGCCAGTTTCCCCGAGCGTCGTTGCAAGAATTTTGATGATCCAGAACCCCAGTGTGACCGCGGGAACCTTGCTCAAGCCGTCGGAGAGTGCCTTGTTCATGAGGTCTGCCTTCGATTGATATTTATGTGCTTCCGGCTGTGGGTTTCGCGTTAGTGCGGCCCGCTGACCCGGTCCATGATCGCGAGAAGGTCCTTGATCGCCGCCTTGCAATCGCCGATGTCCGGCGAAGTCGCCCTGATTGCTGTCAGCGTACGGTCGATCGCCTTGTCGACCTCATGCCAGGCTGCGGCCGCACGTGGCTTCAACCCGGCTTCCGCTTCGTCCCAGGATATCTCCAGATCCTTCAGTCGGCTTCTTGCGGCCGCGACGTCACCCTTTTCCAACAATGCGTTCGCGTCGGCAACGATCGCACGAAAGTTTGCCAGGTTGCCGAGCTTGGGCGATGCCGCCCTGACGTCCGTTGACACGGCGATGCCGACGGGAATGGCGACAATTGCCGCCGTCCAGGGAGCTGCGGAAAGCGCGGCCAACAGGATCGCGCGGAGAGGTTTTCTATGGGACAATCTTCTGCTCCTTTCGCGTGTCCGCATTGCGCCAAGATCTCAAGACTTGTTCTCGACCTGGATCGAGGCAGCGGATTGTTTGAGGCTGAGGACGCCGACGAGCGCAACGATAGCGACAAGAAAGCCGATACTGGTATAGATTGTCCCGAAGCCCAACCCGCCGTAGTCCCGCGATTGCGAGAGCAAATCCCCAAGCGAGGCGCCGAGTGGCCGTGTCAGGATGTATGTCAACCAGAAGCAACGCACCGCGTCGGCGTCATAGTAGTAGTAGGCCATCGCGATCAACGCGATCATCCCGCCGAAGACAATAACGCCGAGATTGAAACCAAGGCCCAATGCTTCCGTTGCCAGATCGCCGGCCGCAGTCCCGAGTGCGAATGTGCAGAGGATCGCCGACCAATAAAACAGTTCTCGCCGCAACGTGACGATGGTGTGGATCGACAGCGTCCGCTCCACGCGGTACCAGGTCGCGAATATCGCGGCCAGAACCGCCGCGAATACCGGTGTGCTGACGTAGAGGCTAGCGTCCATGCCGTCTGTCAGGAGATCGGTGATCTGCGTTCCGACGACGCTGACGAGAACGACGGTTAGCCAATAGACCCAGGGGATGTAGCGAGTGGCTCGAAGTTGCAGAATCAGAGCCGTCGCCAACAGCGCCATTGTGATGCCGTCCGTGACGGCGCTGCCGAGCCCGACATGAACGGCCAAATAATCCGCTCCGGTCTCGCCGACTGTCGTGGACATGATCTTGATCGCCCAGAACGCAAGCGTGACCTCAGGAACCTTGTTCAGCCGCAGGGCGGCAGGTTGTTTGGCAAAACTCATGGCGATTCGTCCTGGCGTTTTCCAAAGATGCCCGCTGCGTCCGCGGCGGTCGTCGTCGATGCCGATTGAGCTTGCTTGACTTAGAAATGCCTTAGAACCTGAGCGGTTTGCAGAAAATCTTGCACTGTCTGCCGCTAAGGCGCCGCTAAGTACGCGAGTTCTAACTGACACCTTCACGAAGCTGGGAGACGAGATCGCCCGGAATGCGTCGGTTTATGACAGTCGCATGGGCCCGGGCTGCTGCTATAAGAGAAGTGTCGGTTGCGACATCGGCGCGGTGATTGATGCGTATTCTATTGGTTGAAGACGATCATATGGTTGGAGCCGCGGTGACGCAGGCCCTCAAGGACGCCGCATATGCGGTGGACTGGGTCCGGGACGGCCAAACGGCGATCGAAGCCGCGCGTGCGGAGTCTTACGACCTGACGTTGCTTGACCTTGGCTTGCCATCTTCGGATGGAACTGAAGTGCTGCGCGAGTTCCGAAAATCAGGCCGTCAATTGCCTGTCATCATCGTGACGGCACGCGATGCGATCGACGACCGTATCGAGGGGCTCGATCTCGGCGCGGACGACTACATCGTCAAACCTTTCGAAATCCGGGAGCTCCTCGCGCGGATGCGAGCCATCCTGCGTCGGCAGGGGAGCGGCAGTTCGGCGATCCTGAGCAATGGCGCGATAAGCCTCGATCCGGCAACCCGCGAGGTCGTTCACAATGGCGACGCGACGCGCCTCACAGCACGTGAGTTCGCTCTCCTTCAGGCCCTCATGCTCCATCCGGGCACGATCTTGTCGCGCGCCGACCTCGAACGGCATATCTACGGCTGGAACGAAGAGGTCGAAAGCAACGCGGTTGAATTCCTGATCCACGCGATCCGCAGGAAACTCGGGGCATCCTCAATCCGCAACGTCAGGGGTGTCGGCTGGATGGTCGATCGGTCATCATGATCGCGTCGTTGCGTGGTCGGCTTTTCGCGGGACTCACCTTGTTTGTCGTCGGGACGGCGTTGGCGGCAGGCTATTTCGCATACCGATGGGCGTTCGACGAGGCAATCGAACTGCAGGACGCGATCCTTTTGCAGGTGGGATCGTTGGCGACAAGAAATCATCTCTCGACCCGACTTCCGTCTGAAGGAAACATCGATGGCGAAGCGCAAGTCCTGATCGAGGAGATTGGATCGGACGGCAATGCTGCAGCCAACCGGGGGAATTCGATCTCCAGCCTGCCGAGGGATCTTCCAGATGGCTTCCAGACCGTTACGCGCGATGGAGCACGATGGCGGATACTCGTGCGGACACGCTCCGATGGAAGTCGCGTGGCCGTCGGCCAACCGACAGCCAATCGCGACGAGGTGGCGCAGGACAGCGCGCTGCGAACCATCGTGCCGCTCGGGGTTCTTATCCCCTGCCTCATGGTGCTGATCGCGATCGTCGTTGACCGGACCCTTCGTCCCCTTTCCAGGCTGGCGGAGCGCCTTGACGCAAAGCAATCGGATCATTTGGAGACCTTGCCGACTGAGGGCATCCCGACCGAGCTGCTTCCGTTCGTATCGTCCATCAATCGCCTGCTCCAACGCATTGGGGTCATGTTTGACGCACAACGCCGGTTCGTCGCAGATGCCGCGCACGAGCTTCGCACGCCCATCACCGCTCTGGTCGTCCAGGCCGAGAATCTTGAGCAGGCCCGGTTGTCGCAGGATGGACGCGATCGCCTCGCTTCTCTCAAAAGCGGAATTCGCAGAACCGGACACCTGCTGGAGCAACTGCTGACGCTGGCAAGATACGATAGCGACGCTTCGAAAAATAGCCCGCAAGGCGCGTTCGATCGTGTCCTCAAAGAGGTGGTGGTTGATCTGCTTCCGGCCGCGCAACGCAAGTCGATCGACCTCGGGTTTGCTCGGTTCGAACCGGCTTCGGTTCGGCTCGAACCGGTCGCCCTCGCGGTCCTTGCTCGGAATCTGCTCGACAATGCCTTGAGGCACACACCCGCAGGCGGGCAGGTCGACGTAAGCCTGTTCTCCGAAAGCGATACTGTGGCCTTTACGGTCGAGGATACCGGGGCGGGAATTCCGGAGGCCGACATCGAACGCATCTTCGAACCATTTTTCCGGGGCAGTCGCGCTCGAGGCGAAGGAAGCGGTCTCGGCCTCTCGATCGCACGCCGGATCGTCGAATCCTGTCGTGGCTCGATCCGTCTTGAAAACAAGCCGATGCCCGGTTCTGGCCTGCGGGTGATCGTTCACCTTCCGCGACACTGAGCGGACGCGCTCGGCTTCTGTACACGAGATCGGGATCGAAGGCTCAGTCTGCCCTAAGTCAGGCGCGGGACCATAGCCATGATGAGGCCGTCGCGACCGCGTCGTACCTGCACATGGCGAAGGGGGTGAGTGGAGAACTGCATGACCAAGAACTATCGACGTTACTTCGGCGCTTTGAGTGCTATCGGCCTTCTGGTTCTTACGGGACCAGCGTTGGCCTACACGGGGCAGAAGCTTTCCGGTCGAGCAAAGATAAGTCTCGCGCAAGCGCGGGAAATTGCCCTTAAAGCTCACGCAGGAAAGGTCACGGACGAGGAGCTCGAACGTGAGAGAGGCGGGAGCGGCTTGCGTTACTCTTTCGACATCAAGAACGGTTCGCAGACTCAGGAAGTCGGGATTGACGCCGCCAGCGGCAAGGTACTTGAAAACAAGACGGAAGGTCCGCATCCAGATTGATCTGATCGCCAATGAGATTGATCAAGTCACACTGACCTTGTGATCGTTGGGTGCTGCTTGCTGCCACAATTCCGCTTTGAATCGCGCCCCGATTTCGAACCTCGGGGCGCTGGAAGAAGAAGCATATGGTCGATTGCGATTGGTTGAATCTGTTCGCGATGGTCCGGACAGAACGTGTGAAAAAAGCTGGCGCAGACGCCAACCCTGGAGAACGGAAATGAAGAATAATCTTTCGCTTTTGCTTTGTAGTACAGCAGCACTGCTGACCTGTGGGACCAGCGGTCAAGCGGCAACCTTCGCTCAAGACTCCCGCCCCAACCTGCACGTTCAATCTTATGCTGAGCTACTTGAGCCTATTCCCAACGCGGTGGCAATGTTGAAGGCTGACGACGCAGCCCGCATGAGCGAAAGGCCATTCGTCCAACTGGCACAGTATCATCACCACCATCATCATTTTTACCACCACCACCATCATCACCATCACGGATATTACTCAGATGGCCCCGCTGCCGGTATAATTGGCGGGATCATCGGCGGAATGGTAGCGCGGCCACGATACGCGCCGGATTGCTACTGGACTCAGGGACGGCCGTATTGGGACGGTTACAGCTGGGTGCGGCGTCGCGTCCAGGTCTGCGAGTAGGCGTCGATCGCGAATCGACACGTCCGGGTAGCCTTTCATGACAATACTGCCGGTCCCCCGGACGTTCATATCGCTTCACGCAGCAGCGCCTGGTTTGCCGAAATAGCGGGTGTATATGACCGGTCCTGCAAACTCGGCTCGCGACCACGTATTTCGACCTGGAACTTACGATGCGGGGGAACGTTGGGTTCTGCCGGCATCCGTCGGCCTAGATTCTCAGGAGGTCTGAATGGACAAGAAGATCGCCGGACTTATCGGAGTGGTGGCAACGCTCGGCGTTTGTAATGCTGCGGAGGCGGCCACTCCCGTCAATCCCGAGCCGACGGACGTTCTCCACGCAAATTCCTATGCTGATCTACTACAGCCGATTCCCAATGCGCTGACGACCCTTCAGGCGCTCGACGCCACTTCACAACCCCTGGCTGATGACCACATCGAATTGGCTCAGTTCTATTACCACCATCATCACCACCACCATCGATGGCACCGCGCGCCTCGAATCGTTGTGGTTCCACCGCGATGGCACCACCATCACCACCACCATCGTCACTTTTACCGCCGCCACCATCATCATCACTTCTATCGCGGCGACGATTGAGCAAAACGATCGAAAGGGGCCGTGAGGCCCCTTTTTGAAGATCGCTATTGATTGCGGATTTTGTCTTTGGCCGCCCGATGCAGATGGCGATAGGTGCCGTCGAATACGGTGTCTGTCGACGACGTCCACTCAGTGCCTTCCGCAAGTTTCGGACGATTGGCAAAGATTCGGCGCGATTGCAGCTCACGCTCTGCGGCCTCCTCGTCGTTCATCTTCTCAAGATCAAAGACCGACTCTTCCGGTATAACAATGATTTGTACGAATGGCTCATTGGGCCGGAAGACGTGAGTGCTTCCCTCGGCGGGGGATTTGAACACCATGAAGAACAACATTGGCCACCAGTTTCGCACTAACGCGGGCACCGCCACCGGGACGGTATCGGTACGGTCCGTATAGAAACGCGGGTGCGGTTCGGTCCTGATCGCAAATCCTTGCTCGAGCTTGAGGTCGAGAAGGAGTTGATAGGTGTAGTATGTGTCGCCAAAATTCCGGAACGGCGGCCATTGCACACCCGTTTCAGGTGGTGAGCCGAAGTCTCCATCTAGGATCAGCTTGCCATTCCTGGTGCTTACCCGAAGTTCGTTGTCATAGGGATAGAACAACTCAATTCCGTACTGAGCCCCTTCTGAGAACGGCACGCAATGCCAAACCTGCTCGCGTGAACCGTTAGCACGCGGTTGCCGCTCCCCGGCCCACCCCGGCAGTTCAAGTTTCGTCCGCCTCGGTGCGAGGCGCGGGTTGATAAGGCGATACTTGACCTTTTTCATTGTAATCCTCGCTCGCGACGCACTGTGCGTTGATCGTCCTCGGAATGCTGAACGGACTATAGGTTTGGCCGGTCGCTGCCACATCCCTAGTCGCTTTGAAAGCCATTCTAACTATGACGCTTCAGGCTTCCGACAAACAATTTGATGAATAGTCAAGTGACGCGGAGACCATCTCCGACGATGGATCGATGAAATCGTCAGCGCGAACATGACCACGCTGGCGCGGGTTGATAAGGCGCTTTCCGGTAGCAACCTCGCAGACAAGCCGTTTCTGGATCGTCATCGCAGCCGCCTGCATCTGTCACGTACCTTTGCTGGATAGAGAAAGCTACATCGTCCGGCACCCTTCCAAGATTTGCTCGGAAACGTCATCATGCTGGCGAGGGTTTTCTTATCGGAGGTTTTTTTACGCATGAAAGCAACGCCAAGCTATGGAGCTGTTGCCAAAATCCTGCACTGGAGTGTCGTCGGATTGCTGGTTGCGCAATACGCGATCGGGTGGTTCATGCCCGATATTCATCACAGCATGGAGCCGGGCCGCGCGATGATCGCCCATGTTTCGGTGGGAATCACCGTTCTTGCCTTGATCATTGTGCGTCTGGCATGGCGCGTTTTTCATCCAGTGATGCCGGATCCCTCGCTCCCGTTGTGGCAGCGCTACGCGTCCGGCGTCATACACTGGCTTCTCTATACGCTTGTCATTGCCACGACGATGACCGGGTGGCTATTTGCCTCGTTTCGCGGATGGACAATCCCCTACTTCTTTGCAGTACCCCTGCCGATGCTTGCGTCGGAAAGCGCTTCGGCAATCCGTTTCATCCACGGCTGGCATCAGGCGATGGAGTGGTCATTGCTGGTCGTGATCGGCATCCATATTGCGGCCGCGTTGATGCACGTATTCCTGTATCGCGATCGCATTATGCAGCGAATGCTTCCTCGATAAATTTACCGCCTTCCCCGGGGGACAAACCAGCCTACACCCGCAGCTTGATAGGCTTAGGGCAGGCAATACTGTCGCATGAGCCACACCGTCCGAGAGAAGAAGTAACTGCGGGCGCGTGTTCCCCGCATGGATGTTCTCCGGTTTGGCGCCGTCTCTGTTACTTGATATGGCAACTCTTGAAGCCGTTAACCAAGAAATGGCCCTCAAGAATAGTGAGGCGCCAATCAGCGCGAAGGCTGCCCGACCAGCGATAAGAGCCGTCGCTTAGCCTCGTGGCTTTCCCGGCGCGATTCATTGCCGTAGGCGCCTTTTTCGTTTTCGGCGCACCATCGATCGCGCAGACCTCGCCAAAGACGGTCAAGACGCAGCGTGTGGAAGCCGCGGGGCAGCCGCTATTCACGGTCGAAGCCGACGGCAGCGTGCGGTTCGACTGGCGTCGCGTCGAGGCTGTGGCACGCTCGGCCGACCTTACCGACCGCGACGCCGCCCGCGCGTTGATGGCCGTGCGGGACTGTCGTGCGGAGCGAAGGAGGGCTTTGATCTACTTGGAGCCCAGGATAACTGACTGTCCAGTTGGCCCCTTGGGCCTGCCTCGTGTCCTTCCACCCGTGACCCGAAAATAACTTGGGTTCTGGACGGGTGCAGGGCTCAGATCATCGGCAAATCGATTTATTTGTTGCGAAATAATACGAGTTTCCAGCCCCATAAATTTGGGGGTTAAAATGCGGGATACTCAACAACCGCAGCGACAAAACATATGTTAGATTAGATAGTTACATGGAGATTCTGGCGGAGAGGGAGGGA
>Ga0209963_1000383_pt1 | contig 84832 bp, 59 predicted proteins | sample ThiBio_1000_biof_2_FD_183957 | JGI IMG/M metagenome (GOLD analysis project Ga0209963, IMG submission 183957) | Wastewater bioreactor microbial communities from Cape Town, South Africa - Thiocy_cont_1000_biof (SPAdes) | ecosystem: Engineered > Bioreactor > Thiocyanate-remediating >... | reverse complement strand
GGCTCAATCCGCCGCCACTCCACATCGCTCAGCCAATAAACCTGCTTCGCCATCCAAGCCCCCAGATCATGGAAAGCTTGAATCACATAGCCCCGCTCGTGGGAATCCTTATTGAGTACGGACCCTAGTGGCGGACTTAAGGGGCGTCGTCGATACAACAGCCTCTGCTTGGGCGGCTGGCTCCACTTTGAACAACGATCGTCAGTTGCCAAACGCATTGAGCGGTGTGAGAAATGGACACTTACGATTCAGCTCGGAAACTTAAATTGGATTTCCCTGTTTTGTGAAAAATTTCCGTGCGCCGGGCTTCAGCTGATCGGAAAATGATCCAATGTCGGCAATCGGGAGTTGACCCCGGCAGGAAGGTGCGACGCGAAAAGCCCGCCGAGCATGGCGGGCTGAACGCAAGTATGCTTTCGGGATCACAACGTGATCAGTTAAGCGTCAGGTTCATGAACGCACCCTGAATGGCCGAGGTCCAGCAATGCGCGGGAGCGGGAGGGGTTCCGGAGTGAACGCGGGGTGGTGGCGCGGGTGCTCTTGAAGCACGATATTAGCAATTCATCGACGAAAAGCGCAACCACTCCGCTCCGACGGAGTATTCACACGCCAGCATCAACATCTCCAAGGCCACCACAATTTAAAATGCATTCCGGGGTTGCAAGGGAAGCGCGCCCCAAGGCGCGCTTTATATCATGTGGCTGGGATTGCAGCGTTATCGTGAGGGCCGTCCGCCGCCGCCACCACCACCAGGCCGTCCACCAGCACTCCCACCGGGGCGACCACCTCCGGGTCGATTGGCTCCCGGTCGCCCGCCACCGGGTCTGCTCGCGCCTGGTCGAGTGCCTCCCGGTCTGCCCGCTTCCGGCCGGTTTCCAGGACGGTGCACTCCTGAAGGTGGCCGTCCGGGCCGATGAACCCCATGCCGGGGATGCGGCGGGCGGTGCCAACCCCGCCAACCGGAAGGCCCGCCCCAACCGAAGCCTCGTCGCCATTCATAGCCGCACCAGTACCAGCCGGGTCCGCGCCAGCCATCCCAATACCAGCAGTAGCGGTGTCCGCCCCAAAAGAACTGAGCTTCTTCGACGGGAGGCCTAACATCCATGTTGAGCCCGAGCCCCAGAGGTGGGCCGATCATGGAAGCACGAGCGGGGCCGTTTGTTATTGCGGCCACGGCAGTGAGAGCCATAGCGGTTGCCAATATTCGGAGTCGTTTTTGCAATTTGGCCTCCTGATGCTGTGTTTGTCGGACCCTAGTCAGAAGCAACGGAACCCGCCAAAGCAAGTTCATTCACGGTTTGTCACAGGGGAATGGTTCGGTGAGCTCTCTATTTCCGGCCTCGCGCGAGCGTCTTGTCCACCAGCGCCAGAATCACTTTCATGTGCGACGAAGCACAGCGGCATCGTCATTGTCCTGCGCAGCGCGCGCCGGGCGCGCATGACCGCGCGTTCTGAGCAGGTCGTCCTCTTCTGGATCGAGCTTGGGGAGGGTGCTATCATGTCAGGGAATATTCCAGATATCCTCGGCATATTCCCGGATGGTGCGGTCGGACGAGAACCATGACATACGCGCGACATTAAGAATGCTTGAGCGTGTCCACTCCGGACTATGCCATTTCGTGTCGACGGCGCGTTGCGTCCGGTAGTAATCCTCGAAATCCGCCGACACCATGTAGTGGTCGAGAAACCGCAGCGCGTGTGCGATGGGCGCGAAACGCGAAACGTCATCCGGCGAAAACACGCCGCGTTCGATGGCTTCGATCACGCCGGCCAGCCTCGGCGACGACGAGATGACGTCGGTGGCGTCCAGTCCCGCGGCGCGACGCCGGACAACCTCTTCCGCCTTCATGCCGAAAATGAAAATATTGTCCTCGCCGACATGCTCTAGAATTTCGATATTGGCACCGTCCAGCGTTCCGATCGTGATCGCGCCGTTCAGTGCGAGCTTCATGTTGCCGGTTCCAGAAGCTTCCATACCGGCGGTGGAAATCTGTTCGGACAGATCGCTCGCCGGGACGATGATCTCGGCGGCGCTGACGTTATAGTTCGGCAGGAAGACGACCTTGAGGAGGCCTCTGATCGCGGGATCGTTGTTGATCACATTGCCGATGTCGTTGATGAACTTGATGATCAGCTTGGCCTGCCGGTAGCTCGCAGCCGCTTTTCCGGCGAAGATCTTGATGCGCGGCGTCCAGTTTCCGTCCGGGTTGGCGAGGATATCCTGATAGAGCGCCACCGCCTCGATCGCGTTGAGAAGCTGACGCTTGTATTCGTGAATACGCTTGATCTGAACGTCGAACAGTGCCGACGGATCGACGGCGATACCAAGCCGGCTGGCAATGATCTGGGCGAGTGCAATCTTGTTGGCCCGCTTGACGGCCTGGAAGCGTTGCTGGAACGAGCGGTCATCCGATAATCGCTCCAGCATTCGCAACCGCTCGGGTTCATCAAGAACCGCAGCGCCGCATGCATCCCGCAGCAGCGATGTAAGTTTCGGATTGCATTGATGCAGCCAGCGGCGGAAGGTGATGCCGTTGGTCTTGTTGGTGATGCGGCCCGGATAAAGGCTGTTCAGGTCGGCGAACACCGTCTCGCGCATGAGCTCGCTGTGCATCGCTGAGACGCCATTGATGCGATGGGAGCCGACGAAAGCCAGATGGCCCATGCGAACGCGGCGGCCGCCGGTTTCGTCAATCAACGATATTGACGCTCTAAATCGACTGTCGGCTCCCGAATGCTTTTCCGCCGCTGCAAGATGGTCTGCGTTGATCCGGTACACGATGTCGAGATGGCGCGGCAGCATCCGCTGAAACAGTTCGGCCGGCCAGGTTTCAAGCGCTTCCGGCAACAGGGTGTGGTTGGTGTAGGAGATTGTCCTGGTGGTGATGTCCCAGGCATCGTCCCAACCGATTTGATATTTATCGACCAGCAGCCGCATCAGTTCAGGAACGGCGAGGCTGGGATGGGTATCGTTGAGTTGAATCGCCGCATGGGACGGCAGCGATCGGATATCGCCCTCGGTATGCAAATGGCGGTCGAGGATATCCTGCAGGGAGGCCGAAACGAAAAAGTATTCCTGACGCAGCCGTAATTCGCGGCCGGCCGGCGTTTCGTCACTTGGGTAGAGAAATTTCGAGATCGCTTCGGCGCGCGCCATCTCCGACATCGCGCCAAGATGATCGCCACTGTTGAAGGTGTCGAGACGCATCGAATCGACCGCGCGTGCGGACCACAGCCTGAGCGCATTGACGTGACGACCGCGCCAGCCGACGATCGGCGTGTCGTAGGCAACCGCCTGAATGATCTCATCCGGTATCCAAAGCGTGCGGGTCGATTTGCCGGGCTGCTCGATGCGGTCCAGACGTCCGCCATACTGGATGTCGAAGATCACGTCGCTGCGTTCGAATTCCCAGGGGTTTCCGGAGAGAAGCCACTGTTCGGGAAACTCCTCCTGCCATCCGTTTGAAACGATCTGACGAAACAGTCCGTGCTCATAACGAATGCCGTAGCCTTGCGCTGGGATCGCAAGCGTTGCCATGCTTTCCATGAAACACGCAGCCAGTCGGCCCAGGCCGCCATTACCGAGCGCAGCGTCAGGCTCCACGTCGCGCAGTTCGTCGAAATTGATGCCGAGATCCTCGATCGCCGTGCGAAACGGCTCCATCAGCGACATGTTGGTCAGGGCATCGGTCAGCAGCCGTCCGATCAGGAATTCGAGCGACAGATAATAGACACGCTTGTCACCATTGCTTCGAGCGGACCGATCGGATTGAAGCCATTGATAGACGATGCGGTCGCGTAGCGTCAGCGCCGTCGCAATATACCAGTCGTGAATATTGGCGTGTTTCACATCCTTTCCGGCGACCAGAATGATCTTGGACAGGATCGCGCTTTTGATCTCTGCAACGATTCCATCGTCATCGGATCTGGCCCGCATCGACGAATCGTCGTCAAGGTTGCGATCCTGCTTAGGGAAAAGTTTGAAGACCATCCTGTCATCCAGATCTGTTTTGCGCCGATAGGGCACGGTCAACCGCGAATTGCTAGATTTCGCAAAGTTTAATGCTCAATTTCGTACGCGATCAATTGGCGGTCTTGTGGCTCTTGAGCTCGACCGTATCGCGGTTATTTCGCTTTTGGAACTTTTGTTTTAACCGCGCCGCGCGACCAATTTCGGACCTTGTCGAAACTCGTGCTGCCAGAACGGTGACCGGAAGATGGTCGAGCAGTCGCTTGAGGTCGAGTTTCTGGTCCATCACCGCCGGATGGATCAGCGTCAGATTGCCGAGATCCACACACGCGTCGAGCTTGTCAAAGCTCGGCCACATCATGCCGGAATCGGTAAAAGGCGCAAAATGTCGCAACGCGACGACGACGATGGCCTCGCTGCGATGAGTGCGGGCAAATGCGATGACGTGGCGACGATGCGTGCCTTCGACGGTCAATGGCCTGAAATCTCCGTCAGCGAAGACTTTCGCATGGCGCGCGCGCATGTCGAGCAAGTGATGTATCCATGCGAGCTTGATGCGGCCATCGGTCCAGCTCTCGGTGAGAGCTGACATGTCAGCGAATCCCGCGTCGAGAATGGCTTCGCGCGCCGTAAAGTCCACCGGCCGGCGGTTATCCGGATCCACCAGCGAGAAATCCCACAGTTCGGTGCCTTGGTAGAAATCCGGAACTCCGGGAATCGTCGCCTTCAGGGTGATCTGGCTCAGCGAATTCAGCGCGCCGATCAGTGATGTACGGCGTGCAAACGTTTTCAGGGATTGAATGAAGTCGGACGACTGGTGTTTGTCCAGAATGCCCGCCAGAAATTGCCTGACGCCGGCTTCGTAGGCCGCGTCAGGATTGAGCCAACTCGTCTGCAGCTTGGCCTCGCGGCAGGCCTTCTCGGCATAGGACTGCATTCGCGCAACAAATGTGTGATCGATATCATCGAAGGGCAGGGCGCCGATCAGCGCCTGATAAAGCATGTATTCGTCCGCGACGGACGGGCTGCGGATGCCGTTGTTCGTAGATACCAAACCCGCATTGAAGGTCTTCCATCGCCCGACCATGCTCGCCCATTCGCTCGATAGCTCGGTCAGTGCGAGAATCCGCGTGCGCGCATCCTCGCCGCGCTTGGTGTCATGGGTAGCCGTGGCGATCAGTCCGTGGGTCCGGCGCCCGGCGCGATCGAGCATCTTTCGATGAAAGCCGGCGACATCGAGAGCTGGCGCAGCGGGATTCCCGCCGACCTCGTTGAAGGTAAGAAGGCGGTGATAACGATAGAAGGCGGTATCTTCGAGCGACTTGGCCATCGTCGGCCCGGTGAACTGCTGGACTTTGAGCGCGAACCGGCGAACTCGCTGACGGCTATGCGGCGGTCTCCCGGGAGCAAGCAGATCGAGCGTCAACGCATCCTGCAGGAAATCAAAAATCCCGTCGTCGGCCGCGAACCACTCCTGCCGCGCTTTGGCGATCGTCTCGGAGATGAGTTTCCGCTCGCTCTCGCTCGGCCCGGCCTGGGTGATGTAGGTGCGGTAAACCGGAAAATGCAGGACAAACAACTCGAAAGCCTGGCGAAGACTATCGGCGGAATAGTCGCGTGTGGAATAATGACCCGCGGCGATGCGGGTCAGCAAACGTGTGAGCACGGTGAATTCGCTTGCGAGCAATGTCTCGATCACGCGTCGTTTCGAAGCTCGTAATACCGGATCGAAGGCCGGCGCGGTATCGCTGGCCTGACGCCAGACTTCGTCGAGGGTCTCCAGGCCATTTTCGTCGGCGAGAACCCGGGAAATGGCGTTCAGGCACTCGTAACCCGTGGTGCCGTCGACGCCGGCGAATTGCGGCGGCGCCTCGTGATCTCCGAGGATCTTTTCGATCAGCAGATAGAACGGTCGGCGATCTGCGCCTTGCGCGTCGCGGATCAGCCGCCCCAGACGCCTGCAATATTGCGCAGGATCGTACAATCCGTCGATATGATCGAGCCGCAAGCCCTGTATTTTTTTCTCGGCGATCAGCCGGCGGACGAGACCATGAATGCGGTCGAACGTGTCGCGATTCTCGACGCGAAGTCCGGCCAGCGAGTTTACGTCGAAAAATCGCCGGTAGTTGATTTCGCTGGTTGCAAGCTTCCAGTGGGCGAGCCTGTAGTGCTGCCGTTCCAGCAGGTGGTGAAGGGCCTTGGTCTGCGCTGGGTTGTCGGAGCCGGCCCGGTAGGCCTTGAGGCCTTGATTGATGGCAGCCGCGCCTCCAGCAATAGCAGCGATGTCGCGCTTGAGCGCGGATGCCCGGCTGCGCCCGGGATTATCCCGGCCGCCGTAACGCTCGGCGATGGCAAGCAGATCGTCGCGGGGCCGCCCCGGCGGAAGCTCGCTGGTGATAGCCTTGAGGATGTCGCTATAATGTTCCGGCGCAATCGGCAGCCGGTGTTCGAAATACCACGCCGAGAAACTTCCGTCTCGCGGATCATACTTCAACTCGATCTCGCCTTGCGTGAGCGAAACGCCGTAGGATGTCCCCAATATCGGAAGCAGCAGTCCCGGCCTGGCGCGGAAGGGAAGAACGTCCCAATCGATATCGAAGGACTCGGCGAACGCCGACTTCGGCCCCCATTCGAGCACGTCCAGCCACCAGTCGTTGTCGGCATAGTGCACGCCCATGTGGTTTGGAACGAAATCGAGAATCAGCCCCATTCCGTGAGATGTCAAAGCGGTGCTCAGCCGGTTGAAGCCGTCCTCGCCGCCGAGTTCGGGATTGATGACATTGTGATCGACGATGTCGTAGCCGTGATTGCTGCCGCGGCGCGCCTTCATGAAAGGAGATGCATAGAGGTGCGTGATACCCAGCCTCTTGAGGTATGGAACGATCGCCGCAGCGTCGTCGAAAGTAAAATGCGACGTAAATTGTAGGCGATAGGTCGCACGCGGAACGGCGCTGTCCATCAGACCGCTCCGATCGACCAGAAAACGGACCAGGCTGGCAAACGCGCGGGCGGCTCTTCACCCCAGATCATCCGGCCCCGCATCGGCGAAGCATCGTTGGTGACGTTGTGATCGGAGATGTTGGCGCGAAGATGCAGGAGTGAACCATTGCCGAGGCGCCAGTATGCCAAGAGCAGGCGATCGTTCTGGCGGAGTTCGGCGGAGGCGAACGCTGTGTTGCCAAGATGCGGCATGAGTTCGTCATGGCGAACGCGCAATAATTTCTTGATGAATGCATATCGCGGCGGATATTGACCGTCCTTCGGCCATGCCAGGACCGCTGACTCGAACGTTGACCGCGCAAGGGGATCAGGCACGTTGTCCCCGAACATCTCATAAGCCTCGGCGAATTCCCTGCGCCGTCCGGATCGCACCGCTTCGGCAAGGTCGCCTTTGAAGTCGCAAAAAAACGGAAAGGGCGTGGTCGCTCCCCATTCCTCGCCCATGAACATCAACGGCGGCATCGGCGCGAGCAGGGTGATTGCGAGCGCGGCCTCGATAGCTTTCGCGTCCGCGCTCCATTCGAGTCGGTCGCCCAATGCGCGGTTGCCGATCTGGTCGTGGTTCTGAAGGAAGTTCACGAAGGCGGCGGGCGGGAGTGCACCGATCTGCTCGCCGCGAGGGCGGCCGCCGCGATGGGCGGAAGGCTCTCCCTGATAGGCGAAGCCGCTGCACAGCGTTCGCGCGAGCAGGTGGCGAGGTTGCGTGGCGTAGTCGCCGTAATAGCCGAGCGTCTCCTGGGTGAGAATGACATGCCACAGATGGTGGTAATCGTCATTCCACTGTGCGCGATACTTTCCATCCGGGATGGTGGACAATGGATCGAGCAGCACCGCGCGGTTATCGTCGTTCTCCAGTACAAGGTGGATATGCCGTCCGCTCTGCCGCGCCAGAACGCCGGCGGCGCGGCTGATATCGTTCAGAACCGTCGGTTCACCCATCTCGGCGAGGGCATGCACGGCGTCGAGCCGCAGCCCATCGAACCGGTAGTTGCCGAGCCAATGCAGCGCATTGTCGGCAGCGAAGGCACGCACTTCGGCCACCCGATAGTCGATCGCAGATCCCCACGGCGTTTCCGCGCAGAAGAACTGCGGTGCGTAAAGCCCGAGATAATTACCCTCCGGTCCGAAGTGATTATAGACGACATCGAGAAAGACCATCAGTCCGCGGAGATGGGCTTGATCGATCAACTCCCTGAGATCGTCCGGTGTGCCGTAAACGTGATCGGGCGCATACCACAGCACGCCGTCATAGCCCCAATTCCGAGTGCCGGCGAAGTCGGCCAGCGGCATCAATTCGAGAACTGTGATCCCGGTCGCAACGAGATGATCGAGCTTGCCGATCATTGCGCGATAAGTGCCCTCCGGCGTGAAGGTGCCGACATGGCATTCGAGAATGACCGCTTCGTGCCAGAGCCGGCCGCGCCAGTCGGTCGCCTTCCACGGGAAGCGGTCGTGATTGACCAACACACTCGGACCGGACACATCATCGGGTTGATACGACGATGCCGGATCCGGCACGTTGAGGTCGCGATCAATTCGAAAATGATAGCGCGTGCCGTGCCGGGCCGCGGCCACGTCGGCCATGAACCAGCCGCCGCCGTCTTTTGTCATCGGATACGCAGCGTCGGTTATGACTTCCACTTCGGCAGCCGCCGGAGCCCAAAGCCGGAACGTCGCGCCGTCCGGCCGGAGAATGGGGCCGAAGCGGCCGGCTGTCATGGCCGGCCCGCGAACGCGATGACGCTGCGAGGCGGCGCTTGCATCGTCGCGTTGGGTTGGTGCGTGCTGCCTTCAGCTTCGTCGTCGGAGGTATGGAGCACGACCGACCATGTCTTGTGCTCTTCTATGCCCGGGATTCTGAATTCGATCGGCTCCGGCGCGGCGTTGAGCACGACGTAAAGGGCTTCGCCGTCGCGCTCCATCGGTCCAAGCACGTAGGACAGGAATCGACCCTCCGGGAAATTCCAGTCGGCGTCCGTCATCTCGTTGCCCTCCGGCGTCAACCACAGCACGCCGTAGGATCCGTCAGCCGTCTTGCGAACGACCCAATGCCGCGCCCTGATCTGCGCAAACCGCTTTCGGATTGCGGTCAGGCGTCCGACGAAATTGGTCATGTCGTCGCCCTCGTGGCCAAGACCGCTCCACTCGATCCATCCGATCTCGTTGTCCTGACAATAGGCGTTGTTGTTGCCGTTCTGGCTGTTGCCGATCTCATCGCCTGCGAGGAGAAGCGGGGCGCCCTGGGCAAGCAGCAGGCATGCAAGCTGATTCTTGCGAAGCTGACGGCGGAGCGCAACGATCGCGGGATCGTCCGTCGGTCCCTCGTGACCGCAGTTGTTGCTGTGATTGTCGTTGGAGCCGTCCCGATTGTCTTCACCGTTGGCGTCGTTATGTTTCTCGTTATAGGAAAACAGATCGGCGAGCGTGAATCCGTCATGGACGGTGACGTGATTGATGCCCGCGCGGGGTGAACGATCGTCATGATTGAAGAGGTCGGACGATCCCGTCATGCGGCCGCCGACATCGCCGATCAGGTTTCCTTCGCCAGCCCAGTATCGCCGCAACGTGCTGCGATATCGGTCGTTCCACTCTGACCATTGCGAAGGGAAGCCTCCGACCTGGTAGCCGCCAGCGCCCACGTCCCAGGGCTCCGCGACAAGCTTGACGGCGGCAAGGGACGGATCTTGCCGGATCGCATTGAAGAAGGAGCTGTTGCGGTCGAATCCATGGGGACCGCGTGCCAGCGTGCTGGCAAGATCGAAACGGAAGCCGTCGATGTGGCAGACCTCGACCCAATACCGCAGCGAGTCCATCACCATCTGCAGCACGCGCGGGTGAGTCAGGTTCAACGAATTGCCGGTGCCTGTGAAGTCGTCGTAATAACGCGGATTATCCGGCATCAACCAGTAGTAGGATGCATTGTCGATGCCGCGGAACGACAACGTCGGTCCGAGGTGATTGCCTTCAGCAGTGTGGTTGTAGACGACGTCGAGCATGACCTCGAAGCCGGCGTCGTGAAGGCGGGCAACCGACATGCGGAATTCATTGAGCGCATCGTTCTTCGCGAAACGCTGTTCCGGCGCGAGGAACGAGATGGAATTATACCCCCAATAGTTGCTCAGCTTACGCTCGACGAGATGCCGATCGTCGACGAAGCCGTGAATCGGCAGCAGTTCGATCGTCGTGACGCCGAGCCGGCGCAGATGATTGATCATGGCAGGGGCCGCGAGTGCGCGGTAGCTGCCGCGCAAATCGGGAGATATATCCGGATGCGTCTTGGTCAGGCCTTTGACGTGCGCTTCATAGATAATCGTGTCTTCCCAGGGAATGCTGGGGCGCGGCTCGCGTCGGCCCCAGTTGAACGTCTCGTCGGTGACGGTGGCTTTCGGCATGGCGCGCGCATTGTCGCGCCGGTCGAAGGACAGATCCTCGCGCGGGCTGCCGGTGCGGTAGGCGAAATGCGCATCGCTCCAGACGAGCCGTCCGCTGATCTTCTTCGCGTAAGGATCGAGCAGCAGCTTGTGCGGATTGAAGCGGTGCCCGTGCGGGGGATCGTAGGGTCCGTACACGCGATAGCCGTAGAGTTGACCGGGCGCGACGTCGCTCAGGTAGCCATGCCAGACATCCTCATTGTGCTCGGGCAGGGCTATGCGCTCGATCTCCCGCCGTCCCTGGCTGTCAAACAGGCAAAGTTCGACTTTTTCCGCATGTGCCGAAAAAAGCGCGAAGTTCGTGCCGCGCCCATCCCAGTTCGAACCGAGGCCGACATGTGTGCCTTCCGAGATTTTCATCATGCAGATTCCGGCACCAGAAAGATCACCGCGAGCGGCGGGAGCGTCAGGCTGAGTTCGGGGATGACGCCGCCCAGCGTCTCGACCATACCGTCGTTGCCGAGGTTGCTACCGCCGTAATGCGCGGAATCGGTATTGAGCGTTTCGCGCCACTTGCCTGCGAAGGGCACGCGCACGCGGTACCCGCGATGGACCGTAGGCGTAAAATTGGCGACCACGAGACAGCGTGACCGTCCGTTGTCGCCCTTACGCATCCAAGCGAAGACGCTGCGATCAGCATCGTTCGCGACGATCCATTCGAATCCGGCCGGATCGCAATCCAGTTCGTGCAGCGCCGGCAGAGTGCGATAGAGCGCGTTGAGGTCGCGAACGAGATTCTGTATGCCCCAGTGCCGGGTCTGATCGAGAAGATGCCAGTCGAGCGCGTGATCGTGGTTCCACTCGCGTTCCTGGCCGAACTCCGCGCCCATGAACATCAGCTTCTTACCGGGGTGGCCGAACATGAACGCGTAATAGGCGCGCAAGTTTGCAAAACGCTGCCAGTCATCGCCCGGCATGCGGCCCAGGATCGATCGTTTGCCATGCACCACTTCGTCATGGGACAGCGGCAGGATGAAGTTTTCCGAGAACGCATAATGCAGCCCGAACAGGATCTGGCCGTGATGGTGCTTGCGATAGATCGGGTCCTTGCCGATGTAGTTCAGCGTGTCGTGCATCCAGCCCATGTTCCATTTGTAGCCGAAGCCCAGGCCGCCAAACTCGGTCGGGCGCGAGACTTGCGGCCATGCCGTCGATTCCTCTGCCACCGTCGTGGCGTGAGGGAATTGTCCGAATACTTCTCGATTGAACCGGCGCAGAAATTCGATGGCTTCGAGATTTTCCCGGCCGCCGTGCTTGTTGGGAATCCAGCCGCCTTCGGGACGGCTGTAATCGAGATAGAGCATGGAGGCGACGGCATCGACGCGAAGGCCGTCCACACCGTAACGATCGAGCCAGAACAAGGCGTTGGCGACGAGAAAATTGACGACTTCAGTGCGGCCATAGTTGTAGATCAGGGTGTCCCAGTCGAGGTGGCGGCCCTGCAAGGGATTGGCATGTTCGTAAAGCGACGTGCCATCGAAACGGCCGAGCCCGTGGGGATCGTCGGGAAAGTGGCCGGGCACCCAGTCCAGCAAAACCCCAAGTCCCGCGCGATGGCAGGCATCGATCAGATGCGCGAAATCCTCAGGCGGACCGAAACGGCTGGTCGGTGCATAAAGACCGGTGGGCTGGTAGCCCCAGGAGCCGTCGAACGGATGCTCGTTCACCGGCATCAATTCGACATGCGTGAAGCCGAGGTCGTTGGCATAGGGCGGCAGCGTTTCCGCGAGTTCGTGGTACGATAGCCAGCGGTTGCCGTCGCCACGCCGCCACGATCCGAGATGGACCTCGTAGATCGAGATCGGCATGTTGCGCGCATTGATCGTGGCGGCGGCCGGCGTGGGGTGAGGAAGCGCGGTCTCGTCGAATACGATTGAGGCGGTGTTCGGCCGCACTTCTGCGGCAAAAGCCATCGGATCGGATTTCAACGGCAGCGGGCCACCGCTCTGGTCTGTGATCGCGAATTTGTAGCGGTCGCCTGTCCGCGCGCCCGGAATAAACAATTCCCAAAATCCGTTGGCCCGCACGCGCATCGGATGTCGGCGTCGGTCCCAGAAATTGAAATCTCCGACGACGGCGACGGCCCGCGCGTTGGGCGCAAGCACGACGAATCCCGTGCCGTCGACGCCATCCATTGTCATCGGATGGGCGCCGAGTTTGTCATAGAGCCTCTGATGCGTGCCCTCGCCAAGCAGATAGAGATCGAAATCGCTGAGGATCGGCAAAAAGCGGTAAGGGTCCTCGAGTTCGACCATGTCGGCGCCATAGCGCGCGCGGAGACGGTAGCGTTCGGCGCCGTTCGGCAGGTCGCCCAGGAAAAGCCCGGCGTCATGAATGCGCATTAGCGCAGTCTCTTCGCCGTGCTCGTCGACGACGCGCACCTCGGAGGCCTCGGGCAGATAGGCGCGGACCACCCTGCGGTCATTCTCGCGATGACAGCCAAGATAGTGGAAGGGATCGGAATGCCGTCCTTCGACGATGGCGCGGGCTTCGGAAGACAGTTCGGTCATGCGCGATCTCGCTTCCTATTGGCGCAGCACGCGCAGCGCGCCGCTCAAAGCAACGCGAAGCCAGTCGGGACGATGCGCGAGTTCATAGTCGATTTCATAAAAGGCCTTCTCGAGCAGGAAGAATCGCAGCGTGCTGTCGGCTTGGTCCTCATCCTGGGGCCATAGCCGGAGATCGGACATCGCTTCGCGGTAGGCCGTCAGGAAGTTTTGCGTCGCCTCATCGCGCCATGCCGACAAGGCCGAGGCCAGCCGGCCGTCGTCGTCCGTTCCAGTCTTGAGGGCGCGCTCTTGCGCTGAAGTCACGGAATAGTCGATGGACCGGATCAAGCCGGCGACGTCGCGGGCTGCCGGCGCCTTCATTCGCCGTTCGGAAAGAACTCGGCGGGGTTCGCCTTCGAAGTCGATGATAAAGATATCGTCGCGGACGACGAGGATCTGCCCGAGATGAAAATCGCCATGGTGCCGGATGTTGTGCATCTGAATAGAAGGCGGCAGCAGTTCCGTGAGCTGGTCATGCAGCGACCGACGGATGTTCAGAAGTTGGCCGGCAAGACGTTGATCCGACTCGGAAAGCTTGGCTTGGGCGAGGCGGTCGAATGTTCTCTCGGCGCGCGCCATCAGCCGATCGACAAGTTGCGCGATGCCCGAAGCAGTCAGGGGTTCTGGCCGGAAGTCCGCGATGTCGTCGTGGCCGGCCAGCGCGACGTGCATTTCGGCGACCCGTTTGCCGGTTTGCATCATATAGCGCTGGTATGCCGCCTTCTCCTCCAGCGCCGGAACCGAATCGCTCGCCCCGACCAGCCGCTGCTCGTCGATAAAGCGATCCAGCGCGGCGCTGCTGACGGTCCATGCGTCGCCCTGGTTGCCGACAAAGGCATGAACGATGGCGACGGCAGCCTGAACATCGGGTCCCGTCAATTCCACGCTGCCGAGCAGAGCAGGCGTATTGGCGAACCCGGCGACGTCGGTCAGGAAGCGGCCCACTTCCGCTTCCGGGTTGATGCCGTTTTCCAGCTTGCGATAGATCTTGACGACAAACTTGTTATCCACCAGTGCGGTGCTGTTCGACTGTTCGGTCTGCACCGCGCGCACATTGGAGATCGGCTCCTCCGCAATCGAGGCGAGCCGTTCCGTGGGCCTGTAGGAAAGCAGCAATTCGCCTTCCTCGAAGCTTGCTCGCTGGCGCAGGCCATCGATAATGCCAGCGATCAAGTCGCTCTCATGAGCGGTGTCGATCAGCGTTCCTTCGCGCGATCCCTGCCGCACCGCGGCGATGTTTCGGGAATCGAAATTGCGACGGTCAAGCCGGTCCCATCGGATCCTGATCGGCATCGCGTATCGTCCCGACTGGCCGCGATGGGTAACATCGAAGATCATCAGCCATGGCCGGGAAATCTGATCTTTCATGAGCGGTATCGCCGCCGGGACGCGCGCGGTGATGGCGCTGGCCGATCGCTCCGGGAACCAGCGGGCGCGGGCGAGATGCGAGGGCAGGACGTCGCGCTCGAAGATCGAGCGGGTCCGCGCCAGCGACATCCAGGTCGAGCCCAGGGGAACCACGAGGGTCTCATAGTCCGGCACCATCACCGTCGCGACGTTCGGGGAGGGGGGCTTTTCAGTCAGTTGAAACCAGTAGAATCCATAGGGGGCAAGCGTGATCAGATAGGCCAGCTCGCCGATATCGGGAAATGTCGTTCGCCCCAGCATTTCGACTGGCGAGCGACCCTTCCAGTTTGACAGATCGAGTTCGGAGGCTTGTGCCGACCGGGACAGATTGGCGACGCAGAGCAGAACCTCGTCGCCGTGCTGCCGCATGTAAGCGAGCACACTGCGATTCGATGAGCGTACGAAGGACATGGTGCCGCGGCCGAAAGCGTAGCTGGATTTGCGAACCGAAATCAGCTTCTTCATCCAGTTCAACAAGGACGATAGGCTTCGCGACTGAGCCTCGACGTTGACGGACTCGTAGCCGTAGACGGCATCCATGACTGGTGGCGCGTAGAGGCGAGCCGGATCGCAACGCGAAAAGCCGCCGTTGCGGTCTGGCGTCCACTGCATGGGGGTACGAACGCCGTTGCGATCGCCGAGATAGATATTGTCACCCATGCCGATTTCGTCGCCGTAATAGATGATCGGCGTGCCCGGAAACGACATCAGCAACGAATTCATCAGCTCGATCTTGCGCCGGTCGTTGTCCATCAAGGGCGCCAGGCGGCGACGAATACCGAGATTGATGCGAGCGCGGGGATCGGCGGCATAGGTCGACCAGAGATAGTCGCGCTCGATATCTGTCACCATTTCGAGCGTCAGCTCGTCATGGTTGCGCAGGAACATCGCCCATTGGCAATTTGCGGGAATATCGGGCGTTTGCCGCAGGATGTCCGTGATTGGAAACCGGTCTTCCTGCGCGATCGCCATATAAATGCGCGGCATCAGCGGGAAATGATAGGCCATGTGGCACTCGTCGCCGTCGCCGAAATAGGACTGCACATCTTCCGGCCATTGATTGGCTTCGGCGAGGAGAACCTTTCCCTTGGCGTAGGAATCGAGCTCAGCGCGAATGTGTTTGATCACCGCATGTGTTTCGGGAAGGTTTTCGTTGTTGGTGCCGTCGCGCTCGCACAGATATGGAATGGCATCCAACCGAAATCCGTCGACGCCCGCGTCGAGCCATCGCTTCATGACCTGAACGACGGCTCTGACCACGCGCGGGTTGTCGAAATTAAGATCGGGCTGGTGTGTGAAGAAGCGGTGCCAGTAATAGGCGTTGGCCTCGGCATCCCACGCCCAGTTCGACTTCTCCGTGTCGGTGAAAATGATCCGCGTGCCCTGGTACTTCTTGTCGGTATCGCTCCAGACGTACCAGTTTCGCGCGCTCGATCCGGGCGGACTGCGCTGCGCGCGCTTGAACCATCTGTGCTGATCAGAGGTGTGGTTGATGACGAGTTCGGTAATCACCCGAAGTCCACGGCGCTTCGCCTCGGAGATGAAGCGGCGAAAATCCTTCATCGTGCCGAAATCCGGATTGACGGAACCGTAGTCGGCGATGTCATAGCCATCGTCGTGCCCTGGAGACGGATAGAACGGCAGAAGCCAAAGCGTGGTGACGCCCAATTCCTGAAGATAATCGAGTTTGCTTGTCAGGCCGACGAAGTCGCCGATACCATCGTTGTTGCTGTCGGCGAAGGCCTTGACGTGAAGCTGATAGATGATGGTGTCCTTGTACCAGAGATCGCTGGTCTGTACGGATCTGTCGGCACGGATTTGGGTCATTTCGTTCATGACAAGCCTCACGCCAGACAACGAAATAAAAGCGCGGGATCGCGAAGCGGATCGATCCTCAAACGCACGCCACCCCACTCGATCGCGTGACGCTCTTCAGTAATGATGTTCTCCAATGCGACAGGAGGCGTCAGGTCGTCTGCGACCCGGATACGGATGGAATCGAGCGGCAGCCAGAATTCGGAAGCATCACGCGACAGCGCGATGGCGCCGACGATGGTGTTGCTGGCGTCGGTTGTTTGCTTGACGAAGGCGATGATCTGGTCGTTATCAATCGGAAGAAATCTCAGATTGCGGGTCTGCAAAAGCGCTGGATTGCCGCGACGCGCGCGATTGAGCGCGGCGATGTAAGGCTTGATGTTGCCAGGCGCATTCCAGTCGCGGACCTTGATCTCGTACTTTTCCGAGTTGAGATATTCTTCCCGTCCTGCAATGGCTTCATGCTCCAGAAGCTCGAAACCATTGTAGATTCCGTAGCTGCTCGATAGCGTTGCCGCCAACGCCACGCGCGACTTGAACATCCACGCTTCGCCGCTCTGCAGGTGGTAGGGCAGAATGTCGGGCGTGTTGACGAAAAAATTCGGTCGGTAATAGTCGCGTTCAGGATGCCCTGTCAGTTCGGTAAGGTAGGATTCGATTTCCCATTTTCGGGTGCGCCAGGTGAAGTAGGTGTACGACTGTGTGAAGCCGAGCTTCGCCAGTCCCTTCATGACCTTCGGCCGCGTGAACGCCTCGGCGAGGAAAATGACGCCCGGGTCTTTCGTCTGGACCTCGCGGATCAGCCATTCCCAGAAGTTGAACGGCTTGGTGTGCGGGTTGTCGATCCGGAAGATGCGCACGCCCTGGTTCACCCAGAACAGGATAACGTCGCGTAGCGCATTCCACAGCGAGCCAGCATCGTCGCAACTGAAATCAGGATTGACGATGTCTTCGTATTTTTTTGGAGGATTTTCCGCATAGCGCATCGTGCCGTCAGGGCGCCGCTTGAACCAGTCGGGGTGCTGTGTCAGCCAGGGATGATCGGGCGAACACTGTACTGCGATGTCGAGTGCGATCTCCATCCCTTGAGCCTTGCAGGCGGAGACCAGATCACGAAAGTCATTGAAGGTACCAAGCTCGGGATGGATCGCATCGTGCCCGCCCTCGCGTCCGCCGATGGCGTAGGGACTGCCGAAGTCATTTTCGGCGGCGGTCAGCGCATTGTTGCGGCCCTTGCGATTGGTTCTGCCGATCGGATGAATCGGCGTAAGGTAGAGAACGTCGAACCCCATTGCGGCGATATCGGGCAGGCGCGCGATGCAATCGCGGAAGGTGCCGTGCTGCCCCGGAACAGGGCTCTGGCTGCGGGGCACCATCTCGTACCAAGCTCCCGCCACGGCCAGATTGCGGTCGATCGTCAACGGGTAAAGCTGGGACCGCGTGAGGTCTCCGCGTTCGAGGCTCTCCGCCATGGCGCTCGCCAGTTCCGGCACAAGCAGGCACGCGGGATCGCCGCTTTTCAGATAGTTCTCGCATTGGCGGACGATGACGGTGGTGGCTTCCTCGCCGCCGTACTCCGCGCGCGTCAGAAGCGCGGCTCCCTCGAGCGCATCGAGGGAAACGTCCTGACCGGCCTTCTGCTTCAGCTCGAAGCCGTGCTTCCATGTGGCGAATTCATCGGTCCAGGCCTCGATGGCGTAGACGAAGCGCCCGGGATCGCGAGGCGTGAAGCTGCCGAACCAGCGATCGTTGTCATGCAGCGTCATCGGCGATTTTCGCCAATCCCTATCCGCCTCTCGCCGCCAGATCAGCTGCGCGGCAATGATATCGTGACCGCTTCTGAAAATATCTGCCCAGACGTCAACGACGTCGCCTGCAACGCGCTTGACCGAAAATCGTCCGCTGTCCACGCAGGGATATACATCCTCGATGTGGAAACTGCCTGTGGCTGCACCGCGTTCGCCTACCCGTAACGGCACGTTCTTCTGCGTTGATACGAACATCACGCGCTGCCGATCTGCTTGTGAATGAAGGACCCGGGCGCTAACTCATGCGGCGTCGCAAAGTTCCCGGTGGAACTGCGATCCCGCCATGGTGTTAACTCTTCCCGTGACGTCGTTCCGACGAAATCACGGACAATCGAAATCCCGGATTGTGATGCCTTCGGCTCGGGGCTGGGGAATGGATGTTTATTCAAAAGCGCGAGAGTATGGCATCGAGCTGGAATTTATCGACGGGCAGGGCCACCGTCATGTGGTGAGCGGCGAACGGCTGCGCGCCGTGATTGACGGTCTGCCGCCTCCTTCGCGGCATCCGTTCCTGAAGCAACCCGTCGTTGTCGTCGCCGACGCCGACAGTCGGCTAGTGCCGGTGCGTGCCGAAGCGGACGGTCTTGGCTGGCGGCTTGTTGAATCCAACCAGATACTCGCGCGAGGGTGTGTGGCTGGCGAAACGATCGATTTGCCGCCTGCGATCCCTATCGGAACATACCGGTTGGAGATCGAGAGAGAGCACGGACATAAGATCGATTCGATTCCGTTGCTGGTGACGCCTGCGGGAGCTTATCAGGGATGGTCGTTCGACAGAGCCTGGGTTCTTTCGGTTCAACTCTACGGGTTGGCGTCGTCGCGCAATTGGGGAATCGGCGATTTCACGGACCTTGCCACGCTGATCGAACTGACTGCGGGCTGGGGGTGCGCGGGGATCGGGCTCAACCCGCTTCATGCGCTGTTCGTTGACCGGCCGCTCGAATGCAGTCCCTATGCGCCAAACAGCCGGCTGTTCCTCAATCCGCTTTACGTTGATCCCGAAAGGCTGCCGCATTTTCCGGGTTCGTGGCTGACGCGGCATCGCGAACAGTTCGATCGCGCCCGCTCCGGCGACCTGATCGACTACGCGGCTGTTGCGGAATTGAAGTTGGCAGCGCTTCGGCACGCGTTCGAGATCTTCCAGACCATAGATAGGGGCAATACTGCCCATGCGGCCGATCTCGTTGCGTTCGAGTCGTTCAAGCAGGAGCGCGGGGTATCGTTGCGGCGTTTTGCGTGTTTCGAGGTGCTGCGACGGCAATTCGATCTGCTGCCGTGGTGGCAATGGCCGGAGGAGTGGCGGCGGCCTGATGATGCTCGAATTCAAGCCTTTCGAAATGGTCCGCAGCGTACCGAGATCGAATTCGTGGAGTTCGTGCAATGGTGCGCGGCGGCTCAGTTACAGTCATGCGCAGATCTCGCCGCCAAACGCGGAATGGCGGTCGGGCTTTATCTCGATGTCGCTGTCGGCGTGCAGGCCGGCGGGTTCGACGCCTGGAGCGAGCAGGTTGCCATCTCGCGCGCACTTTCAGTCGGCGCGCCGCCAGATCAACTCAATACAGCCGGGCAGGACTGGGGACTGGCGGGATTCAACGCCGCCGGACTCGAGGCGAACGGCTTCGCACCATTTCGCGAGATGCTGCGCGCGTCGATGCGCTACGCCGGAGCGATACGGCTGGATCATGTCCTCGGTCTCAACCGGCTTTACCTGATACCGTCGGGAACGTCGCCGCGGGACGGCGTCTATGTTGAAATGCCACTGGAGGCGCTGCTCGCGGTCATCGCGCAGGAGAGCGTCGATCAGCGCTGCATCACGATCGGTGAGGACCTGGGAACGGTGCCGGACGGCTTTCGCGACATCCTCGCGACATGGGGCGTATGGTCATACAAGGTGATGATGTTCGAGCGCAGTCATGACGGCGCGTTTTTCGGGTCGTCTCGTTATGCCGTAAACGCGCTTGTGACCTTCAACACGCATGACCTTGCCTCATTCGCAGGCTGGCAATCGCATTCCGATCTCAAGCTCAAGCGTGGCCTTGGCCTCGATCCCGGCGAGACAGACGAGATGCGGACGCATGCACGCCGCGCGTTGGAATGGAAGCTAGGCGAAGAATATATCGTATCGAAGAGCTTTTTTGGAGCCATTGAATTTCTCGCGCGCACACCCTCGCGCATACTCGCGATTGCCCTCGACGACCTGATCGGGTTGAAGGATCAGCCGAACATTCCGGGCACGCTGAATGAGCATCCCAATTGGCGCAGGCGGTTGCCAGTTGAATTAAAGGATATCGGCCATTGGATCGATCTCGACGCACTTCGCCACGCGCTCCGCGATCGGTGTGATATGACACGACCTCCTTGACCATGGTCAGGCTTTCGCGGCCGAGCGGATCGACGAGTGCGACATGAAGGCCCCCTCTGAAGTCGGACATGAAGGCTGGCGTGCAGCCCAACCGTATGCAGGAACAAGGCCCGGAATAGCGGCTATCGTCGCTCGCCGCTGGGATTGCGGTAGATGGAATGCAAAAATAGCACCTAGTGGAGTGAATTTGACATTCGCTACCCACTTTGCAGCGAACGTGTCAGGCGAATGTCAAATTCAAAACTCCACTAGAAACCTGATAGTTGCTAGTGGTCCTTTGATTCTAACATTTGCAAGAACTCCCTGCGGCAACGGGATGCAAATGTTAGAATTGGACCACTAGTTGTCGTGCTCCGCGATCAGCGCGTCGATATCCTCTTCGGTGAGCGCGGCACGGCTCAGCAGGGCCGCAGCGACGCGCTGGATCGCAGGCCAGTTTTCCCGGACCAGATCGGCAGTCTTTTGGGTCGTACGGCTGAATAGGCGGCCGAACTCCTCTGTCTCGGGGCCGTCCAACTCGACGTAGCTGCCCGGCATCGCAGGCTTGCCGTGCTGCCGCAAAACCAGCATCGCCAGAAGGCTGGTCGCGTTGGCGCGATCCACGCGCCAGCTACCGTCGCACGCGCGATCCTGGGCCGCGAGGGACATGGGACGATAGTGATGCTGGGCCTGCGGGCCGGCCAGCGCCACCATGGCGTACTTCTCCGGCGCCTCGAGGTCGTCGAAGGCGAGGTGTGTCGCCCTTGACCTCGTCACCACGGCGCTGGCGCCGTCGAGTTCATCGAGGGTCGCGTAGCTTACCGGGATGTCCAGCACGCGCGCGATCACGGCGTGTCCAGCCTCGTGATGCGCGATGGTCTCTTTCTTCCCCACGACGACAGGCTCCATAATCTACTGACAAAGCGGCCGACTTGGTGCGAACGCCGGATCGGACTGACTTGACCTAGGAGGTTGCTCGATGGTCAAGCCGAAGAAAGGTAGCAAGGTAGTGCCGAAGGACAAGGCGCCGCTCCGGGAGTTGCCCTTGCCCTACGAGGTCCTGGCTGGGAAGTTTCAACTCTCGCCTGCGGATGTCGGCGCTTCCGGCCCAGGCAGCAGCTTCAGGATCACTCATACCCGATCGATCGGGAGATGGGCGGGAGCCAGATCGGAGGTCCGAGGTCAACGAAGAGTTCGACGAGGCCCATGGCATCAAACTTGCTGCAACAGGATATCCAGATCGATTGATGATTGCTTGCCAAGGTTTTTGCTGTCCGCCATCAGGAAGGCCTCGGCGGCACGGCGGCCCTCCTCGCGCAACATGCAAAGGAAGTCCCATTCTGCGTTGAATTTCGACGATGCTCCGAGTTCGGCAAGAACCTTGCTCGCGATGAGATGAATGCGCATTTCGGCCCATTTGCGTCCTTCGGAGTTCCCCGCGTCCGCGACCTGTCGCAACAGCGCGATCATACGCAGCTCCTTAAGTAGCGTGGCATTGAACGAGACTTCGTTCAGTCGGTCGAGTATTTCACGCGCGGAGCGTGGTGTCCCGGCTCGTTCAACCGGATTGACGGCCACGAGAAGTGTATCCTGCGACTTGCACTCGCGTACGAGTGGCGTGATCGTCGGATTGCCGGAGTAGCCGCCATCCCAGTAAGGCTCGCCCTCGATCTCGATGGCTTGAAAGAGAGTCGGGAGGCACGCGGACGCAAGCAGAACCTCGGGTGTAAGCTCGGCGTTGCGAAAAACGCGCCCGCGGCCGGTGTGAACATTCGTTGCCGTGACGAACAACTGAATTGGAGAATCCGCAACCTGCGCGAAATCGACGGATTCGGCAAGCACCTGGCGCAGAGGGTTGGCGCCGGCTAAATTCAGGTCATAAGGCGAAAAAACCCGGCTCGCCAGATCGAAAGCGAGATAGAAAGGGGACGTGTCGAGGGTCCAGCGGCCCAGGAAAACGTCCAGAGGGCTTCGCCGGATGGGGCTGAACCGCGCCGAATCTGCGACCCGCCGCCAGAACGCGTTCAACGCGGACTTAGCGCCGGCGGACCCATCGATCGCAAAACCACTGGCCAGCACGACAGCGTTCATTGCGCCGGCCGACGTACCCGATATCCCGTCGATGCGTAGCCATGGCTCATCCAGGAGCCGATCAAGCACCCCCCAGGTAAATGCACCATGCGATCCGCCGCCCTGCAGCGCGAGATCGATCAGCACGGGATCGCGCGCCTCGCTGACATGTCGCTCTTGCGCTTGCTTCACGGACTTGGTCTCCATAGCGGGCTCCAGCAACCCGCTTTCATTCTGAAGAATGCTCTGCTGTTCCTGGAAGTATGCGGACACGCGAAGAATGCGTCGATGACGTTTAAGAAGATATAGGCTGGGAGCGAGTGCCAACTGCACCCGATCTGTAAACTATCGCCCGAAATTGCATCGAACAATCAACTTTATGTTAGTTTTAAAGCGGCGATACGGATAGTGATCGGAAGTGGGCGGAAGTACGCATTCGTCAGATCCAGGCGCCGCGCACGCGCACATGGCCGTAGGTATCCTCGACGGATTCCGGCGCGTTCGGCAATAGTTGTGCAGGGCCTGCGGGCATCTGGCTCCCTTCTGTTGCGCCTCCGTTATCGGCAGTCGTTCATGAATATTCTCCTGCTCGGTTCCTGCGGCCGCGAACATGCGCTGGCCTGGAAAATCGCCGACTCCGTGCTGCTGACGAAAGCGCCGGGCAATGCAGGTATCCCCGGCGACTATGCAAAGGGGACGCCCATTGAAGGGCTCGACGCCGCGGCCGAGGTCGAGGGCGTGGAGATTTTCCAGGCCGGAACGAAGGAGGAGGGCGGTCGCATCCTCGCCAATGGCGGGCGCGTGCTGAATGTCTGCGCCTCGGGCAAGACGGTTGCGGAGGCGCAGGCGCGCGCCTACGAGGCGGTGGATCGCATCATATGGCCCGACGGCTTCTGCCGCCGCGACATCGGCTTCCAAGCGGTTGAGCGGGAGAGCGGCGTATAGTTTCATCCCGCGCGGGTGTTGCGACGGGTTGCATTGGCGGCCGCAATCGTCTCGAATCCGGTGTCAGGTGCATTCCGGACCGGATCGTGCCACTCGGATACCGGAGATGAAAGGGATCAGCCATGCCCGACCTTGCCGATCTGTTTCCCGGTTATGCCTCCGAATGGATCAACACAACGTCGGGCCGCATCTTCGCGCGCGTCGGAGGCGAGGGACCGCCGCTGTTGCTGTTGCACGGTTTTCCGCAGACGCATGTGATGTGGCACAAGGTTGCCCCGCAACTCGCCGACGCCTTCACCGTCATCATTCCCGATCTGCCCGGCTACGGCTGGTCCGACATGCCTGAGAGCGATGCGGACCACACGCCCTATACCAAGCGCGCGATGGCTGAAACCTTGATCGAGGCCATGGAGAAGCTCGGTCACGTGTATTTCGCGCTGGCGGGGCACGACCGCGGCGGCCGCGTCGCCTATCGGCTCGCGCTCGATCATCCCGGACGGCTGTCGAAACTCGCCGTGCTCGATATCCTGCCAACTTACGATTACTGGTCGCGCATCAACCGGCTGTCGGCGCTGAAAATCTATCACTGGGCGTTTCTCGCGCAGCCCGATCCGCTGCCGGAGAAGCTCATCACCGGGCAACCGGATTTTTTCCTGAAGCAGACGATGGCGCGCAAGACCGGATCCGGCACGCTCGATGCCATCGATCCGCGCGCGCTCGAGCATTATCTCGCGCCGTGCCGCGATCCTTCGCGGGTCCATGCGATGTGCGAGGACTATCGCGCCGGCGCCCATGCCGATTTCGAGATCGACAAGGTCGATCTCGAAGCGGGCAAAAAGATCACCATTCCGATGCTGGCGCTGTGGGGCGATGCGGGCATCGCCGCCGCGGCCTCGGCAAGGCCGCTCGATGCATGGCGGGTCTGGGCAACCAACGTGACGGGCGGCGCGGTGAATTCAGGCCACTACCTGCCGGAAGAAGCGCCGGACGAGACCGCGAGGGCACTGAGGCAGTTCTTCACCGCCGCGCCTTGAAGAAATCGCGCAGCAGCGTCGCCGCTTGGTTTTCGCCGACCGCTGGATACACCTCCGGCCGGTGATGGCAGGTTGGCGCGGCGAAGAAGCGGACGCCGGAATCCACCGCGCCACCTTTCGGGTCCGCCGCTCCGTAATAGAGCCGCCGGATCCGCGCGAACGAGATCGCAGCCGCACACATGGTGCAGGGTTCCAGCGTCACATAGAGATCGCAGCCGGTCAGCCTCTCGCTGCCGATGGCGTGCGCGGCGGCCCGCAGGGCCAGGATTTCGGCATGCGCCGTGGGATCGCGGTCGGTCAGCGTGCGGTTTCCGGCCGCCGCGATGACCTCGCCGTTCCGCACGATGACGCAGCCGATCGGCACTTCGCCCGACTTTCCCGTCGTTTCGGCGGCTTCAAGCGCCAAATCCATGAAACTTGTTGCGGTCATGTCTGGTTTCCCGGGGCGCATCCGCTTTTGCTGATCGCGCTCCGGCGAGAACCCTGTTAAGAGGCGCGCTCAAAACTTGAATTGGTTTTTCGCAAGACGGTGCTTCGGACAAGAACCGCGCGCGAGACCGTTATGCTCATCCTCGGGGTCGGCGTCGCCGCCGGCCGGTTGCTTTTGCGAGAACATTCATGCCCCGCGATACCGATAAAGACAATGCACGTGGCCGGCGTGATCGTCCCCCAGGCGGCAAGCGCCGATCCGGTGCGGCGCGCGGGCCGGAAAAGAAGCTCGCCAAGCGCGGCCTTCCGGCGCGGGACGAAGGCGGCAAGCGGTCCTCAACCGGCAAGGCTGCTGGTGCGAAACCCTATGCCCGGACGTCACCGGCGGGTGCGAGGAAACCCTATGCGGGCAAACGCGATGGCGGTGACGCCGCGCGGCCTCGCTTCAAACGCGACGACGGCGGCGACAAGCGTGCCTACGCGCCGCGCGGGGATTCACCCCGCGGTGAGCGGCCGGCCTTCAAACGTGACGATCGCGCGCCGCGCGCTGACCGTGACGAGGCGCGCCCTGCAAGGCGCTTTGCCGATAAGAAATTCGGGGAGAAACCTCCCTACACCCCGCGAGGCGAAGGTTTCCGGAAAGACGGCGACCGCCCGCAGCGTGCGCGGCCGCAAGGCGATCGGCCTTATGGCGCGCGTCCGCCGCGCCAGGGCGGTGGCGAGAAGCGCGCTTATGAGCCGCGCGGGGATCGCCCTGCCGGTGACAGAAAGTTTTCACGCGGTGCGGCGGATCGTGGTTCGCGCGGGACGCGCAAGGAGTTCGGCGACCGTCCGGAACGTGGCGAATCCAAGCCTTGGGAGAAGCGCGATGCCCGCCCGCGCGATGATCGCGGCGGCGCAGGGCGTCCACGGTTCTCGAAATCGCGGGATGAACGTGCTGCGGGCGGCGAGCGTGGCCCGCGCACGTTTGATCGTCCGCAAAGCGAGCGTCCGCGCTTCGATCGCCCGCGACAGGATCGTTCTGCAGGTGACCGTCCTCGCAACGAACGCAATGCGTGGCAGGAACGCCCGCGCCGGGAGGATCGCGACGATCGCCCGCGCCGTGACAATGAGGACGACAGCAAGGTCTTCGCGAAACGCCCGGCGTTCGGTGGGCGCGGCGCCTATCGGGAGCGCAGGCCTGACGACGACCGCCGCGGCGCGCGGCCGGAGCCGAAGCCGAAGAAGGCCGGCGAGCGCATCGCGAAAGTGATGTCGCGCGCGGGTCTCGCCTCGCGCCGCGACGCCGAGGAATGGGTCACGCAGGGCCGCGTCGCCGTCAACGGCCGCGTCATCAACTCGCCGGCGCTCGACGTCACCTCGCGCGACGTCATTACCGTGGATGGTCAGCCGTTGCCCGAGCGCGAGCGTACCCGGCTGTTTCTCTATCACAAGCCGCGCGGATTGATGACGACCCACGCCGATCCCGAAGGACGGCCGACCGTGTTCGACAATCTGCCGGCAGGTCTGCCGCGGCTGATCAGCGTCGGCCGGCTCGACTTCAACACCGAAGGATTGCTGCTGCTGACCAATGACGGCGGTCTGGCGCGCGCGCTGGAACTGCCGGACACCGGCTGGCTCAGGCGTTACCGCGTCCGCGCCCACGGCGAGGTGACGCAGGCGCAACTCGATGCGCTGAAGCATGGCGTCGAGGTCGACGGCGTCAAATACGGCTCGATCGACGCCACGCTCGAGCGTGATCAGGGCGCGAATGTGTGGCTGACGTTCGCGATCCGCGAGGGCAAGAACCGCGAGGTGCGCAACGTGATGGCGCATCTCGGACTGGAGGTGAACCGGCTGATCCGTATTTCCTACGGTCCGTTTCAACTGGCCGAGATCGCGGAAGGTGAGGTCGAGGAAGTCAAGACCCGCGTGCTGCGCGAGCAACTCGGCGACAAGATCGCAGCGCTCGCCAACGCGAATTTCGCCGGCGCCGCCGCCGAAGCCGATGCTCCCAAGCTCGGCCGCGACGGCACGCCGCTGCGCTCTAAGAAGGACAACAAGGAGAGAACGAAACGTTCGTTGATCGAGGATCGCAAGGGCCGCAGCGTCGTGGTGCAGCGGACCGGCAGCGACGAGGCGCGGGCGCGCAACGAGGCCGAGGCCAACGGTTACGGTCCGCCGCGCCGGCCGAAACGCGGCTATCATGGCAAGCGCGATCTGACTCCGCGAGACTGACGATGCGCGTTGTCGGCGGGCGGCTGAAGGGCCGCAACATCGCGTCGCCTGCGTCAAATGCGATTCGGCCGACCCAGGATCGCCTGCGCGAGTCGCTGTTCAATATCCTCGTTCACGCCTACGCGAATCCCATGGACGGTGCGCGCGTGCTCGATCTGTTTGCTGGGACCGGCGCGCTCGGCATCGAGGCGGTGTCGCGCGGGGCGAAGTTTGCGCTGTTCGTGGACAACGGCGCCGAGGCGCGCGCATTGTTGCGCAATAATGTCGAGGCGCTCGGGCTCGGCGGCGTCACCAAAGTCTATCGCCGCGATGCGACCCATCTTGGCCCGGCGCATCCGATGGAGCCGTTCTCGCTGGTGTTCCTGGATCCGCCCTATGGCAAAGGTCTGGCCGACCAGGCGCTGACCTCGCTGCGCGAGGGCGGGTGGCTTGTGCCGGACGCGCTGGTCGTTGTCGAGGAAGCAACCGCGGCTGCGTTTGCCGCGCCGGACTGTTATGACGAACTCGAACGCCGCGCCTATGACGACACCGAGTTCGTGTTCCTGCGGAGTGCGTGAACTCGGAGCGACGTGGAATTGACCTGCAAATCGACGCAGGGGCGCGCGGCGTCCGGTTGAGTCACGGCCGTGCCTGTCGCAGGCATTGATGTCTCGGGAAGACAGGGATGGCCGGAATACATAGAGCCTCGCTTCTGATGGAATCAAAAGCGGGGCTCTATAATTTTAGCGTCAGCGAGCGGCTTCGAGTGCGGCTTGCTCCTGCCGTGCGATCGCGGCTTTCACCGCCGATTGTACCTTCTCGAAGGCGCGAACCTCGATCTGGCGCACGCGTTCGCGGGATACGTTGAATTCGGCGGCGAGATCCTCCAGCGTCATCGGTTCATCGGCGAGGCGCCGTGCCTCGAAGATGCGACGTTCACGCGGATTGAGCACGTCCATGGCGCCGCTCAACGCCTGACGACGATGATCGAACTCCTCGTACTCGGCCATGACGGCTTCCTGGGTGGGCGAGTGATCGACCAGCCAGTCCTGCCATTCACCGGCCTCGCCATCGTCGCGGATCGGCGCGTTGAGCGAAGCATCGCCACCGAGGCGGCGATTCATGTCGACAACGTCCTGTTCCGTGACGCCAAGACGCTTGGCGATGAGCTTGACCTGATCGGGGCGCATATCGCCCTCGTCAAGCGCGGAAATCTTGCTCTTCGCCTTGCGCAGGTTGAAGAACAGTTTCTTCTGGTTCGCGGTGGTGCCCATCTTCACGAGCGACCACGACCGCAGGATGTATTCCTGGATCGACGCCTTGATCCACCACATGGCGTATGTGGCGAGGCGAAAACCCTTCTCGGGCTCGAACCTCTTCACGGCCTGCATCAGGCCGACGTTGCCTTCTGACACAACTTCCGAGATCGGCAGCCCGTAGCCGCGATAACCCATGGCGATCTTGGCCACGAGCCGCAGGTGGCTGGTCACGAGATGATGCGCCGCATCGCGATCGTCATGTTCGCGCAGACGCTTGGCGAACATGTACTCCTCATGCGGTTCCAGCATCGGGAACTTGCGGATTTCGGAGAGATAACGGGAAAGACCAGATTCTCCGTTGAGAACCGGTAAGGTAGCAGTACGGGCCATGGTAGCGCCCTCCACTGGTTCAGGCCCCCGATAGCGGCGAGCCCGGCAGGCGGTCCCTTTGTTAAAGCCACCGCGCTGCGAATGTTCCGCGTCGGATGTTCAACGCAGGTGCAGCATAACCAGATCATTCGGAAAAGAAAAGAACAAAAAGTGATTACGATTCCGTGATCAGCCCGTAACCATCTGGTACGGCTTCACTTTCGTAATTCTGCGTCATTCCGTCGCCGCCAGGGCCGCCTTCAGCAGAAGCAGGTCCTCCGGCAGGTCCGCCTCCCACCGCAGCACCTCTCCGGTCCTGGGATGTTCGATTACCAACAGATAAGCGTGGAGCGCCTGCCGCTCAAGGGCACCGAGGGCAGTCCGGGCTGATGATCCTAATTGATTGGCCTTGGTCTTGAAATGCGGGCCGTAGACGCCGTCGCCCAACAAGGGGTGGCCGGCATGAGCGAGGTGTACCCTGATCTGATGGGTACGGCCGGTCGCGAGCTGACAGGCGAGGAGGGCGGCAACCGGTTTGCCGTCGCGGCTATTGAAGGCCTCCCGCACCTCCCAATGGGTGATCGCTTCGCGTCCGCCCGCCCGCACGGCCATCTTTTCGCGGGCATAGGGATGGCGGTCGATGGGCGCGTCCACGGTGCCGTGCGGACGGTTTGGCAGTCCCCACACAAAAGCCAGATAGCCCCGCTGCAGCGCGCCTGTGCGTCCGTGATCGGCGAATTGCGCGCTCAGCGACTTGTGCGCGGCGTCATTCTTGGCCGCGACCATGAGGCCGGTGGTGTCCTTGTCCAGCCGATGCACGATGCCGGGGCGGCGGACGCCCCCGATGCCGGACAGGCTTTCGCCGCAATGTGCTATGAGGGCATTGACCAGCGTCCCCGTCTCGTGCCCCGCGGCGGGGTGGACGACCAGCCCCTTCGGCTTGTTGACGACGATCAGATCGTCGTCCTCGTAAACGACATCGAGCGCAATGGCTTCCCCTTTCGGTTCGGCAGATATTGCGGGCGGCACGTCGATTGTGATCGTATCGCCGGCAGCGACATGATAAGCGGGGTCGCGAATGGGGGCAGCCTTGGCCGAGTCCTGTGCAATGGAAGGTTTTGCAACGAGGACCTGACCCGCCAGAATCAGCGACTTCAGGCGGGAGCGCGACAGCTCAGGACTGTGCGTTGCGAGGACCCGATCAAGGCGCACCGATCCCTCGTCACCCCTGACGACGATTTCAATCCTTTGACCGCCACCCGAAGAGACGCCTTTTGAAGCAGAGCCCTGCATGACCGAGTCTGTGAATCCCGCGCCGACACCGGAACAGGTCGCGCTGTTCGCGCGGGTGCGGCGGATGATGTTGATCGCCGGTCTGACCACGGCGCTTGCCGTGGCGGCCGTTCTGATCGCCATCGGCTATCGTTTTTTTCGCGCCGAGGGAAGCAGGCCGGCGACCGATGTTACCGCGACCCTGCCTAAGGGGGCCAGGATCACCGCAACCGCGGTGGCGGGCGATCGGCTTGTCGTGACCCTCGATGTCGGCGGTTCCGTCCAGATACGAACCTTCGACCTGCACACGCTGCGGCCGGCCGGGACCTTGAAGTTCGCAAGCGAGCCGTGATCCGGGCAGCACCTTGCAGCGCGCCGATTTCAAGGCTATTGCCTGTCCGGTACGCTCCCTTCGTCTAGCGGTTAGGACGCGGCCCTCTCAAGGCTGAAACAGGGGTTCGATTCCCCTAGGGAGCGCCATCTGGTATTCATGCGAACCCTCGGATTTTGGGGTTTGTTGACGGCGGTGAAGTTCTGAACACGAGCGAAATCATGACCGTCGGCTCAGACGCTGTCGCTAATCTGAACTAGCGGACACGAAAGCGAAATCGATTCTCTAGAAACGACCGCGAGTTCAGCTGGTGGCATGACGGGCATGGATATGCAGCGGGGCCGACAGTCGGGTGGATCCTGAGGACGAATTGACCGATTGGTGAAATTCAAATGATTATGGTTACGGGTGGGGCCGGGTACATAGGCTCTCACGTCTGCCTCGCATTGCTCGACGCTGGGTTTGATGTTCTTGTTGTGGACAATCTGTCGAACAGCAAGCGCACTTCATTGGATCGCGTTCAAGCGATCTGCGGGAAATCGCTTTCGTTCAGGCCGATCGACCTGCGGGACGAGGAGGCGATATGCAAAACTCTGAGAGATTTTGGCGTGACGGCAGTTTTGCATCTTGCGGGACTTAAGGCAATCGGTGAGTCGAATGAGAATCCTCTAGGCTATTATGACAACAACTTCGTCGGGACACTCCGGCTCGTGTCAGCGATGAAGAATGCCAGCGTCAAGAAACTCATCTTCAGTTCGTCGGCTACGGTCTATGGAGACCCCGCTTATTTGCCGATCGACGAAAACCACTCCCTCGCCCCGACCAATCCCTACGGGCGGACGAAGTACTTCATCGAGGAAATGCTCCGAGACCTTCATAGATCCGACAATGATTGGACGATTGCAATCCTCCGCTATTTCAATCCCGTCGGAGCGCACGAAAGTGGCCTTTTAGGTGAGGATCCTTCCGGCATACCCAACAACCTGCTGCCGCTTGTGGCGCAGGTTGCTCTCGGGAAGCGGGAACGGCTGGTTATCTTGGGCAACGATTATCCAACGCTCGACGGAACCGGGATCCGCGATTTCATTCACGTTGTCGATGTTGCATCGGGGCATCTAAGCGCCCTTAAACACCTGAACGATTCAGGTGTTATGACTGTAAATCTCGGCACCGGAACTGGCACCAGCGTCCTCCAGATCGTCCAGACGTTCGAGTCTGTAAGCGGCTCTCCCGTGCCCCATACCATAGGCGAACGACGCATCGGCGATGTTGCGGCATGTTATGCCGATCCGACGCTGGCGGCCGATCTGCTTGAATGGAAATCGACAAAATCGTTGACTCAGATGTGCGCCGACCATTGGCGATGGCAATTGAATAATCCGAATGGCTATCACCAGCCTCATCCTTCCGATGAACCGGACGCGCCGGCTTAGCGCCGTAGTTTCGATTTGTTCAGGTTCAAGTCGAACAGCGCAACACGCATCTTGAGGCGATGGGTTGCACAGGCGGCTGCACCTGGATGCTTCCTGGCCGACGGCGAGATCGAGATCGATTCCAACGCCGTCGAGCGTGCAATCCGGCCGCGAACGATTACGCGCGAGAACAGTTTGTTCGCCGGCAGCGATGGGGGCGGTCACACCTGGGCTACCATCGCCGTTCTGTTAGCTGCGGCCAGGATGAATCCGGTCGATCCTCTCGCCTGGCTCACCCACACCTTGAGCGCATTCTAGCGGATGGCCCAATAGCCGGATTAATGAACTCATGACGTGGACTCATCCACGCTGAACGGCTTCAGCTTCGCGCTTACGTTTCGAAGACGTTTGATTAAAGCGCCATTCGGCGGCCTGAGCTCCAAGCTGCACGCCGTATGCGATGTCCTATTGTCATGCTGTTCAGCGAAGGCCAGAGATTATAAGAGCGCGGCCTTGATGATCGATGCGGGCCACCCGCGATGCAGTTGCTTCGCGACAAGGGCTACGACGCTAACTGGCTCCACAGGCGCTCGTCGCGGTCCGGGATATCACGGCCTGCATCCCATCGAGGTCCAACCGACGAAGACCGATCGAACATGATCGCATTCTCTATCGCCACATCCTCTATCGCCAACGGCAAAAAATCGAAAATGCGTTCGACAGGCTCAAAAGCCTGTCCCCGCAAAGGAGGACTGGCGGCGCATCCGCTACGACCGATGCGCACATACATTCATGTCTGCCCATCTGCATCGCAGCAGCAGTTATCTTTTAGCTCTGATCTAATGAGTCCTGAGCCTGGTCGGCTTTCCAGCTAGTCAACTTTGCGACGCCACCGGATGAAGCGATAAACGCCATACGCAATTCCGACCATGGGAAGGCCCGCCCCCATTAACGGCCCCGGAGCTCCATGAACGCCTCCGTGCTGCCAATGGTCGGGTGACCCGAACTGAAAGATATTAGATGGTACTCCACCATGATAGTAAACATAACCCGTGGCTGCGCCGCCGATCATGGCTAGGAGAAGGAGAATTATTTTGGACAAAAATCCAAACATTTTAAGTTACTCCTAAAAATAAACTGACCGAATCATATAACGAAGACCAACCAGATTCCACATTTTATTTTTATTTAAACGCTAGCTAATATCGTCGCAGGGTGTCCTCCTAAGCCTCTGATAACAGATAGGGTCCTCGAAGGATCCAAGCGATAACTCAAAAAGCAAAAAATCAGTGCCGAAGATGTGATGAAGCAGCGCAAGCTCATGCTTCGACACAATAGGGTACCTCCTTGCCAGCAAACGTCTGGTCGTGCACGGGGCCTGAGATGATAAGGTTAATGTGATGCGTTCGCGCAACGGCTTTGAGCCTCATCCGCCACCTGCCTGCTCGTAGGTCTGGCGGCCGTTTCGTTATGGTGAGATTGATCCGATATGAGGGCGCTATCCGGTCTTTTTCGGATGGCTAAGGGTACGGTCTTGAAGTCATTGCTGGAACACGATGGCTCGTTTTGGACATCCTTGGCGCCATTTCGCCAAACGTCGTTAATGTTTTTCGGACCGGCGTACCCTCTCTTCCAGCGGCGCTCGTGACGGCTTGGCCTCGTCCCGTCTCGGCGTGCATCTGGTGGACGGACGTTGCGTTGTGATCGGCAAGGCGGTGATGTCCAAGCTATCAGTTGGAGCACGATTACGAGGATGTCGCTTTCGGCCGACTCCGGCCGAAGACGCAAGCCCCGGCCATATTCGAGCCGATCGGTCCGCACACTTAACGAGGCTTCTACTACGAGGCCTCGCAAGTCTCCCTGTAGAGGGCTGGCCGGACCGTGACCCCGCCGCAGGGAAGGGCTCCCCCTTATCCGTCCTTGCTTAAATCGAACGTTCCTTGCGAAGTTTCACAAAATGGCACATCGTCCTGCGGGAGAACGTAATGGCACGGCTGACCGAGAGATCGCTGGTTTGCGGCCGGCAGCAGGTCGATGATACAAGTCCGGTAATCCCGGCTGGAATGGCCCATGTCGCATCGTATCATTCGGCGGGAGCCATCCGCCGACCCCGCGTTCCTTACCGCCGATCCCGCCAAATGGCAGGCCGGACGCCCTGCCGAGCGCAGGCCGCGGCAACGGCATCTGTGCCCAGGGCAGTGCGGGCCTTTAAAGATCCGACAAGCATTTTCAGTTCCATGGTGCAGGGTGGATGTCCTGTTCCAGGCACAGCTACCCGCATAGGAGGACGCAATGCATGACGAAATCTATACGGACGGAATCGGTGAGATCATGGTTGGCGGTTCGATCGTTCGTGTCGATCTCGTCAGTCTCTCGCCGACCGAGCGCGACGCCAATAATGCGCCGCAAAAGGTTTTCCGCCAGCGGATCATCTTTTCGATAGAAGGCTTCGCCAACTCTGTGGAGGTGATGCAGAACGCATTGCAAGGGTTGGTCGACGCCGGCGTCGTGAAGCGGAACTCGCCGAGAATGCAGCCCGAGCCTCCCCATGCCGGTGCAGCGCCTGAAAATACCAGTACCCCTCAGAACCCGCGGTCACCCAATGTCTCGAGCAATTTCCGCTGAGTCTGCTCAGAACGACAACCTTGAGTCCGACGTCGCCAGCTCCCCTCGGATCGAGCCTTCCAGCGAAGGCAGTCGGACCGCCCTCGAATGTCTTGCATGGGTTGCAACCCACCACGGCATTGATCTTTCGGTGGAGCGGCTGAAGCATACATACGCCGTCGGCCAGGAAGTCGTGTCGCAGGCGATGATGCTGCGGATGGCGAAAAAAGCGGGATTGCGCGCGCGCATCACGAGAGCCGACTGGCAGACGTTGTTCAATCTCGGCGAGGCTTATCCCGCGGCGGTGCAACTCACCAACGACAACTGGGTTGTGGTGACCGCCGCCGCCGCCGCACCGGACGGCGAGCAGTTCGTTCGTGTGATCGATCCGCTTGCCGAGCGCCAGAACGAGCCTGTCATCGTCGATCGGGCTCGCTTTTGCGCCAATTGGAGCGGCGTCGTCCTGCTGGTCAAGCGTCATAATCGTTCGGCCGGCGAGCGGGAGAAATTCGGCTTTCGCTGGTTTGTACCGGAGTTACTGCGCGAATGGCGGCTGTTTGCCGATGTCGCCGTGGCTGCGATCCTGCTTTATGCGCTGGGGCTGGTCCTTCCGATCTTCTTCCAGCTCGTTATCGACAAGGTCCTTGTCCACGAAAGCTTTACGACGCTTTATGTTCTGGCGGCCGGGGCGATCGGCGCGTTGATATTCGATGCGATCTTCAACTTCCTCCGCCGTTATCTGATGCTTTATGCCACCAATCGGGTGGACATTCGCGTCGCCACCAAGACGTTTGGTCATCTGCTGGGCCTGCCGGTTGCGTTCTTCGAGCACATTTCCGCAGGCGTCCTCGTCAAGCATATGCAACAGGCGGCGCGTATCCGTGAATTCCTGACGGGCCGGCTGTTCGTCACGATGCTTGATACCATTTCGCTGTTTGTCTTCATTCCGGTGCTCGCGTTCTATAGCATCAAGCTGACCGGCCTGGTGCTTGCCTTTACCGCGCTCAGCGGGACGATTGTCATGCTGTTGATGGGCCCGTTCCGGCGCCGATTGCTCGCGCTCTATGAAGCCGAGGCCGCGCGGCAGGCCCTTCTCGTCGAAACCGTCCATGGCATGCGAACCGTGAAGTCGCTGGCGATGGAGCCGCTGCAGGGGCGACAGTGGGACGATCGTTGCGCTCTGTCGACGGAAATGCGTTTTAGTGTCGAGAAGATTTCGGCGGGTGCCCAATCGATCACCGGACTGCTGGAAAAGCTGATGACCCTGGGAATTATTGCGCTCGGGGCATTGGATGTTTTCAGCGGTGAAATGACGATCGGCGCGCTCGTCGCGTTCAACATGCTGGCGGGTCGGGTCTCGGGACCACTGGTTCAGATGGTCACCATGGTCCATGAATACCAGGAAGTCGCGCTTGCGGTGAAGATGCTTGGCGAGGTGATGAACCAGAAGCCGGAGCGCGAGAGCGGGCGCGAAGGGTTGCGGCCCGAACTGGTCGGCAGGATCGAGTTCGAAAACGTGTCGTTCCGCTACAGCCCCGATGCACAACTGGCGCTCGACGATGTGTCATTTAAGGTCGAGCCAGGCAAGGTGTTCGGAATCGTCGGCAGGAGCGGCTCCGGAAAAACGACGATCACCCGCATGATATCGGGGCTTCATCCGGTTCAGGAGGGACTCGTGCGGATCGACGGCTATGATGCGCGCGAGCTTGACCTTGCGCATCTACGCCGGGATCTCGGTCTGGTGTTGCAGGATAATTTTCTTTTCCGCGGTACCGTGCGGGATAACATCGCCAGCGTGAAGCGGGGAGCCTCCTTCGCAGAAGTCGTACAGGCGGCACAGCTGGCCGGCGCGGATGAATTCATCGAGCGTTTGCCGCGCGGTTTTGACACGATGCTCGAGGAAAACGCTTCGAATCTCTCGGGCGGGCAGAAGCAGCGGCTTGCGATCGCGCGCGCTTTGATCGTCAATCCTCGCGTGTTGATCCTCGACGAAGCTACGAGCGCGCTCGATTCAGAAAGCGAGATGATCATTCGCAGGAATCTGCGGCGGATTGCTGCGGGGCGCACCGTAATCATCGTGTCGCATCGACTGTCTATGTTGTCGGAGGCCGATGCGATACTCGTCATAGACCGGGGACGCGTTGTCGATATCGACCGTCATGACAGCCTTTTGACGAAATGTTCAATGTATCGCCATCTGTGGAACCAGCAGATGAGGCATGTCGCATGACGGGCGATACTGAAAAACCGTCCAAACCCCGGCAAAGCAGCTTTGCCAGATTGCGCGACAACCAGCGCCGCAAGCGTGAGATCTCCCGCGCGACGCCGGCAAGATTGCCCGTCGTCAGCGAATTTCAATCAGATGCAATGGAGATTGAACAACGCAAGCCGCCGCGGCTTGCGCGGATCACGCTGTATTGCGTTGTCGTCTTAATTTTCGCGGCTACGGTCTGGGCCACGGTTTCGCATGTCGATATGATCGTGACCGCGCAAGGCAGGTTGATCACCACCCGACCCAATATGGTGGTTCAGCCGCTGGAGACCTCGGTCATTCGCGAAATCCATGTCAGGGCGGGCGATGTCGTCAATCGCGGCGATGTGCTTGCGACGCTGGATCCGACTTTCTCTCAGGCCGATCTCGATCAGCTCCGCGATCGCGTTTCGGCGCTGGATGCCGCGATCAACCGCCTCAATGCCGAGCTGGCGGGGAAGGACTACACCGTAACAAATCCGTCGGATCCGGATCAAATCCTGCAGGACAAGCTTTTCCAGCAGCGAAAATCGTTCAATGTCGCGCAGTTGAGCAACTTCGACGCTCAGATCGCCAGCGCCCGCGCCAACCTGGAGACAAGCCATAACGAGGAAAACGTGCTGGTGCAGCGGTTGGAGACCATGAATTCGATCGAGTCGATGCGCAGCACGTTGATGGAAAAGAAGGTCGGGTCGCGTCTGAATTTCCTGCTGTCCCGCGATGCTCGGCTCGAAGTGGAAAGCAATCTTTCGCGTGCCCGCGGCAGCCAGGTCGATTATGCCCACCGCGTCGAGAAGGTGTCGGCCGATCGTCAGGTGTTCATCGAGGACTTTCGCAAGCAAGCTTCGCAGGATCTGGTGGAGACCGTGGCAAAGCGTAACGGCGCTGCCGAGGATCTCAAGAAAGCCGAGTTGCGCCGCAAGTTGATTGTGCTGACGGCGCCGGCGGATGCTATCGTTCTTGAGGTCGCCAATCGCACGGTCGGGTCGGTTGCGCGAGAAGCTGAAACGCTGTTTGTGCTGGTGCCGCGAAATGTGCCGTTGCAGGCCGAGGTTGATGTTGAGGGGCGTGATATCGGCCAGGTCGAGGTCGGGCAGCCGGTTCGGATCAAGTATGAAGCTTATCCGTTCCAGAAGTTCGGTACCGGTTCAGGTACGGTTCGTGTGGTCAGCCACGATGCTTTTGCGCCGGATGCCAAGAACGAACCGGCGCACCGGATCCAAGCGCCATACTATCGGGTGTTGGTCGATGTCGCCGATACGAAACTGCGCCGGCAACCGGAGCATATGCAATTGCTTCCGGGTATGGCCGTTACGGCGGAACTCAAGGTCGGAAGCCGCCGTGTGATTTCGTATTTCCTATACCCGCTGCTACGCGGCCTCGATGAAAGCATCCGCGAGTATTAGACTCCTTGTGACGGCATAGCCCAGATGCCACTGTCGTTCCAGATGCGCCAATTCGGTCGGTCGCGCCCCGAAATGGCGGAGTGAGACCGCGCGATAATGCTTATTTCTGACGCTTGCTGACGCCCGGAACAGTTGGAGGAGTGGCGCAACGACGACAACGAGGTTTGGCGCTCACAGCGCAGTCAGCTACGACCGCGCTGCAAATCAGGGTACCGCCGCCAGCCTGTCATCGTTAGAATAGCCGGAAAACTCCAGCTTTCGACGAGAGCCTTCGGCCTCAGCGCAAACGCTATAGCCGAAGCTTCCTCTTAATAAACGATGCATAAGGGATCCATGCATAGGCCCCGTTATACTTGAGGTAGAATTCAAGGCGGCTGTCGAATGGATCGACCTTTACTCGTCCTCTAACGAACTCGGATCCTAATGTATCCACGCCATAGGGTATCGTACTGAAAACGATGTCGTAGCCGGCTTCCTTGCAGAGCTCTACGACCAGAGAATTATGATCGCCGTAAGGAAATGCTAACAACCGAATGTCTTGAGCTGTCAGTTCTTCAAGCGTGGAGCGAGAAGCCGCAATTTCTTCGCGGGCTTGGGCCGGATCAATTCGAGAGAGGCGAGGGTGTGTGCAGGTATGTGATCCAAGCGATACGAGCGGGGACGGTAAGGATGCAATCATCTCGGCAGGCATAATGATCTCCTCCGAATCAGGGCTTCCTTCTTCCATTGTCCAGTTGGGCTGCCTACCCAATAAGCGAGCGGGCACGAAGATTGTAGAATGCAAGCCTCGAGCAGTAAGCTCCGGTAACGCGTTTTCAGCTACGCTCAGATATGCATCATCGAATGTAATCGCGACGCTTGGCTTCCGGTCCGACAGACAGCCGCGGTGAGATGCCGGAAATACCTTAGCTTTGCTTTGGATTTTGTCCAATTGGCGCGCAAAGCGGGATCGGAGGCGGTTGGGCACTCCATGATAGTATAAAATGATGAGTTGCGGTTGGTGAGGCTTACCTAATGCCCTTCTTAGCGAGCGAGCGAGCACCTGTTTTGTAAAATAACCTAGGCTAATTGCAAGCTTCAGATGGCGTTTGATTTCGCCCCGGCGAAGTCGGCAATCTAACGTCGTTGCCTTTGCCTGGTTGCTTGCTTTTTGTACCATTAACATTATCATATTGTCCTAGGTATTGAGGGCGTTCTCATTAATTAGGGCTATGCGATGGAGTTTAGGTTTCTCAGCGTCGCATAGTCGCACGAAGTACACCGCGCCGCTAGCATGGTCGGTTGGCTTGCAGTTTGGCAGGAAGCCGACGGCGTTGTCGCCCAGCGAGTTGATCGTTTCCAGCGCTGTGTGGTGTCTTCAAGGATCAACCAAGTATATATCGGCGAGCTAAGGTTGGTTGATGCTCTCGTAAATAATAGCGGCCATTATTATAAACTATATAGTACTTCACGAAGGCAGCGGCCTGCTGTCTGGATTATCAGACGAGTGTCGAGCAAGGTTGCGATCCTTTAAGGTCCGGTGCCGGAGTTCGATCTTCCACCGGTCTGGGGCCAATGGCGGAAAAGTTTGGTGTTAGCGGTCCGCGGGAGCGTTGCGAATGTTCAATTGGGGAGTGATCGGGGCAGGGTTCGCTGCTAGGAAATTCGTACTTGGACTTCGTTTCTCCACTCGTTGCGGTGTAAAACGCGTCTATTCCAGAAATTTCGACAACACGCGTACTTTTGCACGTGAACTCGCGATTCCGGAAGCAGCTAGAAACTGGGACGAAGCGCTTGCTGATGGCGTCGATGCCGTTTTCATAGCTACGCCGCCGTCCCTCCATAGAGAACATGCGCTTCGCGCTTTTGCCTCCGGCAAACACGCGTTGATCGAGAAACCGCTCGCGGCCTCCGCGGATGATGCACGGTTGATTGTGGCCGCCGCGCGGGATGCAGGTCTCTTTTGTATGGAGGGGCTCTGGAATCTACACTTGCCGATAGCAGACCGAATGCAGGAGGTATTGAAAGGCGGTCTCGTTGGAGAAGTTCGCAGTTTCAGCGGAAGCTTCGGCACCTCCAATATTCCCTCCCACAGCGACAATCAATTCAATGCTGCTTTGGGTGGCGGCGCGCTCCGTCATCGCTTGGTCTACCCGTTAGCATGGGCGCTTGCCCTCCTGGGTCCTGCTCGGGTTGTTGGGGCGGCCGGCCATATCGGATCTTGGAACGTCGACGAGGATTGCGTCGTAATACTGCGTCACGATTCTGGGGCGCTTTCGACATTGCAGGCAAGTCTGCGGGCTCCGCTCAGGAACGATATCGAGATAGCCGGCGACAAGGGGCGCCTGCTGGTCTCCCCGCCCATCTATAGACCGTTCCGCTTTCGAGTGGCGCGCGCGGCCCCCGTAAAGCGGCTCAACTCACACGGACGATTTTCGACCTTACGCGAGTCTATGTTAGCCCAAGGTGCTCAACAACGGCTCCATGGGATCTTATCCGTAATTAATTCCGCGCGGAATCGCAGTGTAGTTAGCCCTTATCAAGGTAACGGTTATCACTACCAAGCTGACGAAGCCGCGCGTTGCGTCGCGACCGGACTTGTGGAAAGCCCGGTTTCTCCTTTGACGCGTTCTCTGCTTGCTGCAGAACTCCTCGACGAGTCGGCGAGGCGTTTCATTTGAAACACTCAAAAGTCAGAGGAAACACGAATGAAAATCGGCATCATCGGATGCGGCTATGTGTTCGATCATTACATGGCGACCTGGAATCGTTATCCAGGCCTTGTCATTGCCGGTATTGCGGACATCGATGCGTTACGGCGGGATCGAGCCGCCGCTTTCTACGAATTGAAGGCCTACGCTTCGAATGATGCGCTGCTCGCTGATCCCGAGATCGGCGTCGTTATCAACCTCACCAGCATCAGGAGTCACTATGAAGTGACACGCACGGCACTGAACGCGGGTAAGCACGTTTATTCCGAAAAACCCCTTGTCACCGACATGGACCAAGCGCGCGAGCTTTTCGATCTCGCGGAATCGAAAGGTCTGCGGCTTTCCAGTGCGCCGTCGAACGCGCTCGGCGACACCACACAGACGATGTGGAAGGCGGTGCGCGACGGCGCGGTCGGAGATGTACGTACAGTTTACGCAGAGTTTGACGACAACGTCATCTATCTAATGCACCCTGAGGATTGGCGCAGCCGTACTGGCGCGCCGTGGCCCTATTTGCATGAATACGAAGCGGGATGTACGTTCGAGCATGTCGGCTACCATTTGACTTGGCTATGCGCAATTTTTGGCCCCGTTGAAAGCGTGACTGCGTTCTCCAAGCAAACGCTGCCCGATAAGACGAACAAGCCGCTGGATCCTCCTAACACCCCCGATTTCTCCGTCGCCTGCCTTAACTTCAAAAGCGGCGTCGTTGGACGTGTCACCTGTTCGATCGGAGCTCCCTACGATCATCGTATGCGGGTCTTTGGCAATAAGGGCATGATTTCAGCCGATACATATCGGGATTATCGATGCCCAGTCTATCTAGAACGGTTCAGTCAGCTTAGCCTCAACGCTCGCAAGGCGATGAGTGTGCGGCGCAACTCATTCTTGCAGTGGCTATTCGGCGTGAGGGGCCGGAAGCTGCCTTTGCTATGTTTGCCACCTCCGGGATCCGCAAACTGCGGCGTGCAGCCCAAAATCAAATGGTGGAAGCTTGGTGAAGTTTTTCGCACACTGAAACTCCGGGAACTCGGTCAGCAGGATAAGGTTCTCGGGATCGCTGAACTGGCCGATGCGATCGCGACCGGCCGCCCCTCGTTTCCCTCGCATGCCTTTACACTCCATTTAACCGAACTGACCCTCGCAATCCAACGGGCAGGGATAGCGAACGCTGCCTACCGGCTCGAGACGACCTTCGAACCAAGCGAGCCTCGCCCGGAAACTCTAGCTTCGCGGATTAATTATGCCAACTTTGGCGAGCCAAACTGGCTGCAACAGCGCATCGACGCGTTCCTGATCAGCATGCACAAGCATTGAGTGATCGACAATGAAGTGGTCCTCGACCGCCGGCACTCGAGAACTCCCATAGGTCAACACCAAAGATAGTCAAACACAATCCAAACTAGACGTTACGACGCGATGTTTCATCTCGTTGCCAAATATGGGATGCTATTCTTGGGCGAAAGCGAGATCTAAATCGAGCTACGATATTAACGTAACAATAGATCAATAGCCCAGGCCATAAGCTTGCATTTCTGAAAAGCCCGATGATAGCTCGATTATTCGGCTTCCCTTCATTTGCTCGAAGGAGGGGGAAGACACGGTCAAGTTCATCTATTCCAGCGTAAGCACGCGTCCTGACTTTGATTAGCTGTGCGATCGTCCGTGGTGGAAACACGGTGGATTTAACGAATGGTAAGGTTTCCCGCTCTGCCGGCTTAAATAGGTGACGGACATAAATGTCATCGGCAATGACATCAGGAAACGACGAAAAGCGGCTGCGTCCAGTTTCAGACAAAGCATAAACACCAGAGCCGCCAATTCCCTCCTTTGACGAAGGCAGCTTGGAGCGAATTTCATAGTATTTTTGAACGAGTAGTGAGCATTTTGCCAAATTGATGTCTGCCGTCGGCGCTACCGCCAGCACCTCGCCTTCTTCGAGGCGTTGCGCCAAGGCGATAATAGCTTCAACAGTAATAACAATATCGGCGTCAATGTAGATTCGTGGAAAGCCGCTTGCGACTTGGTCGCCGAGGTTTAGAGCATGGATTTTGTTCGCGACCTCAGTCTCGACAACACGCGCCATTGGACTAAACCGTCGAGCTATGCTCGCAGTGTCATCCGTACATCCATTGCATACGACAACAACTTCAATGCTTTCTGAACTCTGGCCGGCCCACGCGCCTAGCGTTCGGGCAATAACTGAACCTTCGTTATGGGCGGGAACGACGATCGAGATCATGCCTGTCCTGATAAAAGAACCGCGAAAAGCAAAATAAAAATGCGAATGAATATAATCTGAGTAAATGAGCTTAACTTACTGCATGCCTAATAAGCCGGGGTAACGGTTCGACCCGCTTTTGGGCCATTCGCCCAGATGTTACCGCTCCAGCTATTGCCCGAATTTTTCGTCGACCAATAAGAAATAGCACCAAATTGTCCCCCTTTTGGTGCTATTTCAGTTGAAAATTTATTGTTGAAGACTCGGATGTTCTTTGCATCGGCCCCGCCGCCATAGAGAGTGAATGAACCGCCCGCCAGCCAATTGTCTTCGATCGTCACATCATGAATGCCCAGCCCCTCTTTCATAAAGATTGCTGCGGTCGAATTTTGAACTAAGTCAGTGATGGTATTGTGCTTGATGACCAAGGTAGCGCCTGCAGGAGCCTTCCATAGATATATTCCTTGAGTGTGCGCGCCAGTATATTTCGATAAATCGTGGATCCAGTTATTGTGAACAAGTCCGTGAGCAATGTTGATACCGTCTTTGAAGCCAGAGATGTCACTATATCCTACCTCGAGCGAGCCCGTTCCTTGAGAGCTTATCCCATATGCATATCCGCCCTCTGCGGCCGGCCCCTTTCCAGGGATGCTATCGATTTTGACATGCAAGATCCTGAGGCCGGTGACATTTGGTTTCGAACTGCCGTATTTGATCGCCCACCATATTTGTGCCGTTGCGGTTACGTGTGAATTCTGAATCGTCACGTTGTTCGCTTCGACATCAATGCAACCAGTAATGTGCATTCCATCGATTATGGTATTGTCAACGGAGACCACAAGGCAATCGTCATTAGTTGTCAGCTTGGTCAACGAAATGCCTGAGGGGACGCCAGTGTTTGTGGAGTTGGGGTAGTCGCAAGCGCTATAAGTCGACAGAATACAAGCAGCATCATTTGGCGTTTTCTGCGTCTGTTCAATGCTATTTCCCTCTGCGGATGCGGCAAGGATCGCGTGGTATGCGTACTCACCGCTGAGCGGAGGAGAGATATAATTCTTTTTATTGCTGCTATCCTCGAATGGTCCCGCGCGGATCACTGCTGAAACCTTGTCTCCTGAATTGGCAGCAGACCCGTTCTTCTTTACGCTGGCGCTACAAGGATCAACCGTAGCTAAAGCTGCTCCCAAGAGGATAAACTGCGTTGCGAGACTCGCCAACGAGGATAGATGGACAGCTTTCCTCCGAGCCTCAGATCTTGGGCGAATCATTTCTCAACAGCCACACGTGTGGTTCTGCTCCGACAAATGTTTATTTCCACCAAACTCGCGCGCATGCCAGCAAAAATTCCCAAAAAGACCCAACACGTACCCCAAAAATGAACAGTAAATCCGATAAATATTGAGGAGACAGTGATTATACCAAGGGCTACTGATAAACGCCGTTCTTCAAGAGAGAGATACGGAGACCGATCGAGCGAGCCCTTCCAATATGCTCCGATCATTGTGAATAATACCAAAAAGCTGGCGGGTATTCCCATAGTCATGGCAATTCTGAGCCACATGGAATCGACGCTTGGGCCATAAAGTCCATAACTGTACCAATCCCAATCGACATCCATGCCCAAGCCGAAAATTGGAGATTGCTGCATTAACAGTGGAACAACGGCTGCCCATATTGCTTCTCGATTCCACCGTGTTGCGGGATCGATGCCACTAAGGTTCATTATGGTAGCAAGAGGGCTCGAAGAACTGAGGCTAAGAAAAACGAAGCCAATCGAGAACAATGCACCCAGTAATTTCCACCTGGCGGAGAAGCGACTGCAAACGTAGTAAAAAGTGGTAAGTCCCAACGAAAGTGCGTAGGCGACTAGTGGCCCTCGCGCTTGCGAAGCAAGTATTCCAACGAACGCTATTGCCGCCGTGCTCCAGCCGATAAATCGCGAGGGGAAAGTACAAATTGCCAGTGTGCCAACCCAGGCGCAGAATGCGCCAAACAAGATTGAGTGCTCAAAGGGCCCCATCGCACGAGCGACACCCTTCCTGTACAGCGTGTCGGCAAGTGTTTCTTTGGCCCACTCGTAATCAGGTATCGTATACCCGGTAATTGCCTTTATGAATTCATACGTAAAAGGTTTGTTTGTAAGAGGGTCCAGCACAGCAATCGCCACGATCACCAGGAGTAGTTTGCTTGTGAACGCTATGATCCGGACGCTGCTATCTACAGGGCTTAATAAAGTCCTAAAAATAAAATAAGGGCCGCTAAACTCTAATGCCATAATGCCGCCGCTCTTCAGCCCGGCAGCTGGTCCTTGGATAATAATCGCGGCGAGCATCATCCAGAGCCCCGCAGCAACAGCGAACGCATCTGACGGCACGAAGACTTTGGAAGGACGCCGAAGGTATTGTGCTATTGCGTCGATCGTCAGTGGAATAATGAGGAGCCTAGCTAATGAAAGGCGGAAATCACCTATAAAGAATGAGAGGCCTTCAGGCAGACACAGAAGGACAATTAAGAATTTTAGTAGAGTCTCTTTGCCGCTTGCCGCGACTGGGCGTGCTTGAGGCTGCTTTGTGCGGCTCCACGGTCGTTGCGAATGAAGCTGTGCCGCCCTCATAAGACGAGTCCCTCGTCCGTCATGCATCTAGATCATTTATGTTAAGTTCCACTGAAATAAGCTTTCGCTCTTCCTGGTTTGTGCTGACGTGACCTTTTATCGCGAATGAAAAAAATAACGTTCAAGGGTGCTATGGCGTAAATCAGCGCTTTATAATAATGCGCGTCAAGCGGATGTAATCTGGCGCATTCCATGCCTGCTTTGAATGCTCCCCAGTAGTTGCCGATCTTGCGTTGATCCAAAACGCTTTCCATAAAATGGGCTGCTAAATTATTGTCCAATATACTATTTTGAGACCTTAATCCCGACCGCCCCGCAGTATCTTGATGATGCTCTTTGCCGCGTCGATCGCAGGCCTGTTTCATCGCCTCAGCGACAAATTTAACGCGTCTTGCAGGATCGCGCCGGGTAACAGAACTCCAAAGAATCCGATAGCCGTACAAACATTCGCCCAATACGATCATGGGGTGTTGCTCTCCGACTCGCAGAATGTAGTCGAATGCCTCAACATATTGTAGATCTTGTTGATATCGAAAATTCTTGACAAGCGATAGTCGAAACATTCCGGTTGGATCATGCGCCGGCATGCTAAATGCGTCTATCAAGCGTTTGCACTCATCTGTATCTTTCGCGGCAAACGTGGGCGCTATCGACCTGTCGTTAATAATTAGCTCATTTCCGCAGAAGACGGCAGCCACCTGTGGCTGGCTGAGCATGGCGCGGACTTGCTTTTCAATACGAGTGGGATGGCTAATATCGTCGCCGTCTTGAATTGCATAGAAATCCCCACGAATAAGGTCCAATGCGCGATTCAGAGCGACGGGTCGGGTGGCGTTCTCCTGATGGAAAACCCGAATACGACGGTCGGTCAGCAGATCAGTAATGGATGCGAAGGAATCGTCGGTACTGCCATCATCGATAATAACGATATCCAGGTTCTGATACGTCTGGGTCAAGATACTTACGAGCGACGCACGAAGATATTCTCCTGCATTGTAGGCACACATTATGATGCTAACTAATGGTGTGATGTTGCCACCTGCAGATTCTAGTGGTCGATCATCCTTCATGATGTGCCCCTGCTTGCCCGGGTGTTTGGTGCCCATCGGGAAGTGCCGATTTAGTATTAGCGGGAGGCTTCCGAAGCGCAGCCACGCGTACTGACTGATAGCCAACAGCAGCTGCTGCGCGGACGAGTTGAATCCCCTCAACGATATGCCCGCGTCGAAATACGCCGATCCCATTGCGGAACATGCGCTTGGCCAATGTCTGAGCTGTTACGCGACGCAAGTAGGAAGAATCTGTCAGTCGAGCGTGGTATTCGTCAAAGAAGCTATCGAAAGCCTGTTGGCATTGTCGGTAGTCCAACAACATTCTTTTGTAATAGCTGTTGGACATGGCAGCGGCATGCTTTCGGTAAATGGCCTGGACTGCGCTGATTTGGGCTACCGAGCCATGCGCCGCATAGCGAAGCCACATTTCCAAATCCCCCGCATGGGGTAGCGATGCTCGATAGCCGCCGACTGCCTTTTGAGTTTTCGTTCGCCCGATCGCTGTTGGGGTCGGAACCAAATTCACTGCAGTTCCGCACATTTCGAAGATCAGGTCGTGACGTTTCCATGTGTAATCATGTGCTTGCTCGACGACAGGGAGTGGTTGATCATCACGCCACGCGATGCAATCGCCGTGTGTAAGCACGACATCTGCATTTTCATCCATGATTTGTGTGGCCCGTTGGAGCGCGCCGGCAACCAACATGTCGTCAGCCGATAATAGCAGAAAATAGTCAGCGGCCGCCCAAGCAATCCCCTCGTTATATGTTTCGATGTGCCCCTTGTTTTGTGAGTGCGCGATGACGCTCACGCGAGGGTCGTCGCGGGCGAGTTCCTTGGCGACAATCAGAGAATCGTCTGTTGAGGCATCATCAATAATAAGGACGCGAATATCGCGGACGGATTGTTCCAGAGCGCTCTTCACACACGCGGTCAGGAACCGTCCGTAATTGTAGCAAGGAACCACAATATCGACCTTTGGCATGGGCTCCAACTTCCAAATCTCGTGGATCTGCAGCGTATCGATAATGAGTTCATTAGCAGCTAGCGGAGCTCGGTCTTTACCGCATCTGCCACGCGAGTTTGATCTTCGTGAGTCATTTGGGCGTATATTGGAAGCAGGATGGAATGATCCTGCGCAAGTTCTGACTGTCGTAAATCATGGCGCGGCTTCTCGCCTGCATAGGCTGGCTCCCGGTGTGAGCACATGATTCCGCGCCGCGTTGCGATGCCCTGATCGAGCATAGCCTGCATGATTTCTCTCTGATCGACATGATCCGGCAAGCGCACGCAGTAGCTTTGCCAGTTCGAGCGGGCCCAATCCGGCTCGAAGGGGAGACGCAGTCCTTCGATATTGCCGAGCATTTCTGCGTATGTTGCAGCCAGCGCCCGGCGTCGGGTAACGATGTCATCGAGCTTCTTGAGCTGTTTGCGACCGATGGCCGCCTGCATATCGGTCATCCGATAATTAAAGCCGACGTCGAGATACTGTTCGAAGATGACCTGCGACGCGCCGTGCCGAACCGTGTCCGGCACGCTCATGGCGTGCTGCCTCAGCAGTTTGAACTTGCGGTCGAATTCCGGCTCCGAGGTGGTCAGCATGCCGCCTTCGCCGGTGGTTATGACCTTTCTTGGATGAAAGGAAAAGCATGTGATCTGGCCGTGCGCCTTACCGATCCGCTCCCAGCTCCCGTTCACGCGGATTTCGCTGCCGGCTGCGCAGGCCGCGTCCTCGATCAGCACCAGGTTATGCTGGCGCGCAAGCGCCACCAAGGCCGGAAGGTCGCAAGGCATGCCCATCTGGTGAACGGCAATAATGGCGCGAGTGCGCGGTGTAATTGCCTCCGCGACCTTGAGCGGGTCGATATTGTAGGTGTCGGGATCGACATCGACAAAGACCGGCGTCGCTCCGCAGTACCTCACACTGTTCGCGGTTGCGATAAACGAATGGCTTGCCGTGATGACCTCGTCACCGGGGCCGACGTTGATGGCCGCCAGCGCGAGATGAAGTGCGGTCGTGCAATTCGAAACCGCGGTCGCATAGGGAGCGCCCACGAGAGCGCAGAACTCGTGCTCAAACGCGGCGACCTGTGGGCCCTGCGAGACCCAACCTGACAATACAGCGTCGCGAGCCGCGTTCGCTTCCTCGTCGTCCAGGAACGGTAAGGCTATCGGGATCACGAAACAGCGGCCTCCTTCTGCCGGGGCTTTGCCGAGGATGAAAGCTCGTCGCGCCACCATGCGACGAGCTGGTCCAATCCTTGTTCCAGCAGAATCGTGGAACGGAAACCAAGCAGCTCTTCTGCTTTCGCCGTCGAGGCCAGACGGCGGGGAACAGGATTGACGCTGCGCTCAGGAGCGAAATCCGGGGTGAGACCGCCTCGACCCATGACCGACGTCAGGGCCGTCGCGAGCTGCGCCAGGCTGGTTTCGGTTCCGCTGGCCACGTTGAAGACCTGATCGGTAACGTTCGATTTGGCGCCGAGAATATTGGCGCGGGCGACGTCCCTGACGTGGATGAAATCCATGGTCTGTTGGCCGTCGCCAAAAATAATCGGCGGCAGGCCAGCTTCCAGCCGCTCCATCCAGCGGATCAGGACTTCGGTATACCGTCCGTGAATATCCATGCGTTCGCCGTAGACGTTGAAATACCTGAAGGCAACGTAATCGAGCTTGTACATGTCGTTGAAGGTGCGGAGCAGGCCTTCGTTGAAGGCTTTCGCCGCGCCGTAGAGCGTGCGGTTGTCATACGCGTTGTGATGTTCCGTCGTCGGGAATTCATCGGCCATGCCATAGACCGATGCCGAGGATGCGGCGATCACCCTCTCGATCTCATGCTGGACGCAAAGCTCGAGTAAATCATAGGTGGCCTGAACCATGACCTCCATTGCGAGACGGGGTTCGGCAGCGCAGTGCGTGATCCGCAAGGCCGCCTGGTGAAACACGATGTCCGCATCCTTCACCAGCTCAGTCATCAGCTTGTTGTCGCGGATATCACCGTCGATCAATCGGACCGGACCACGTGCCAGGGCGTTCTTCAGGTTTTCCGGACGCCCGCGCACCATGTTGTCGATAGCGACAATTTCCCGGCAATCTTCGTCGCACAGAAGGTCAACGATGTGAGAGCCGATAAATCCGGCGCCGCCAGTGACCAGGATTCGTTTTCCCTTCAAGTCGGCCACATTACACTCCATTTGTAATTCGATGAATGTCGCTTCGTTTGAGAACGAAGCGACAGGACAGGCGCTAGGCCGCGAGAGCCGGCAGAGCTTTTTCCAGTTCCGTCGCAACCACGTCAACTTGCTCGGGCTTGAGCTCGGCGTAGATCGGCAACGATAGAAATTGTTTCGAAAGCGCTTCGGTCACCGGAAGCGAGCCGGCGCCGTGGCCGGCATCGGCATAGGCTTTCTGCAAATGCACCGGAATGGGATAATGGATACCGGTGGCGACTCCCGCGGCCTGCAGGGCAGCCTGTGCTTCGTCGCGTCGGGCGAGGGTCACCGCATAGACGTGGTAGACATGCCTGCGGCTCGCCGGTGACGCCGGTCGTTGACAGGGCAGTTTCTGCAGCAGCTGGTCGTACTGTGAGGCGGCCGCGCGGCGGCCTTCCGTCCATGCCTCGATGTAGTTCATCTTGACATTGAGAATGGCGCCCTGAATGCCGTCCATGCGGTAGTTATAACCCCGGAGCACGTGGTTATACTTGGACTCCTGGCCCCAATCGCGAAGCAGCGAAATGCGCTTCGCAAATTCGGCGTTGTTCGTGACCACCGCGCCGCCTTCGCCATATGCGCCGAGGTTCTTGCCCGGGTAGAAGCTGAAGCAGCCTAGATCGCCGATCGCCCCGGCGCGCCGGCCCTTATATTCCGCGCCATGGGCCTGCGCGGCGTCCTCGATAACGACGAGGCCATGACGCCGGGCGATTTCCATGATGGGGTCCATATCCGCCATCAATCCGTGAAGATGGACAGGCAGGATCGCTTTGGTCCTGGGCGTGATCGCCGCTTCGATGGTCGCCGGATCCATCGTCCAGGTCTCGGGATCGACGTCGACGAAAACCGGCTTGGCTCCGGTGTAAAGGATGGCCGCAGCGGTCGCGACGAACGTCAAAGATACGGTAATCACCTCGTCGCCGGCTCCGATGCCGGCTGCGAGAAGGGCCAGATGCAGAGCCGATGTCCCGGTGTTGACCGCGAGGCAATGTTCGACCCCGCAGTAAGGCGCAAAGCGCTTCTCAAAGGCGGCAACCTCCGGACCTTGCACATACTGTGTGCTATCGATGGCGCGCAGGACGGCGGCATCGATCTCGGGCTTCATTTGCAGGTATTGTGCTTTCAGATCGAGAAAGGGGATCAAGGAAATATTCCTATGCGGGAAAACGTTGGGACGTTTCAATTTATTTTCGGCGTAAAAAACTAAACTACATAATCAAAAAAATGAAAACAGAAATAAATTGAATATCGATCGTTAGACGGAAGTTCCGGCACGTTTGATTAATAATGGAGTTGCGATCTCAGGTTAATGTATCGATCCGGGATCTGACAGAGCGGGCGGGAACTCCCGCGACAACATCGCCCGGAGCCACGTCCCTCGTGACAACGGCACCTGCGCCGACAACGGCACCGTCGCCGATCGAGATGCCGCATAAAATTGTGGCGTTGGAGCCGATCGATGCCCGGCGTCCGACCCTTGTGGTTTCGACATGCCAATCCGCGGCGCCCTGCAGGCGACCATCCTCGGTCGTGGCGCGTGGAAGCTTGTCATTGGTGAACATGACGCCGTGTCCGATAAAGGCTTCGTCTTCAATCGTGACGCCCTCACAGATAAAGGTGTGCGACGAGATCTTGCATCGCGCGCCGATCCTGGCTCCGACCTGAATCTCCACAAAGGTTCCGATGCGGGTTTCATCCCCGATGGTGCATCCATAGAGATTCACCAGGTCGGGATGAAAAATGCGGACGTCGCGTCCAAGACGTACGTCGTCAGTGATCGGCATCAGATAATTACCTTTGATAGATCAACCTTACCTGATCAGATTGCGTCTGAAGAAGCCAGTTGATTTGAGAACCACTTTGAATAGTTCGCCGGCTGCGAGTTGCAGCCTGGGCAACAACGGATGTGCTGTTAAAACCAAACCCAGCAGCCAGCAAATCGACACCACAAAGCCTGCTAGCACTAATCCGACCGCGGTCGGGAGCCAGTTCAACTCCACAAACACGGCGCAAATAGCAGTTCCACCCGAGGTTATCAGCGTTATAAGCGCACCTTTCGATACCACCTGGGTCAATTCACTGAATTCAAATTTCAAATGCCGGCGAATGAAGTAGATGGCGACCGCGGCTTGGAAGGGAAGAGTGATCAACATCGATGCCGCAACCGCTTCCACGCCGAAGAAAGAGGCCACGAAGATCAAAGCCAACGACGGAGGAAGGGATATCAATGATGAAATAAGGGAATCGCGTACGCTACCGGTAGCGACCAGAACGGGATAGGTCAGGCACGCCGCGAATAATGCGAGATTGGCGATGCACATCAGGCGCACCAGCGGAACGATCTCAACCCACGTTGGACCGAGCCAAATCAAGATGAGGGGATGCGCCATGATCGCAACAAAGGTCAGGAACGGCCATTGTATGGTTGCCAGATATCCTGCTCCCTCCAAATAGATGTTCTTGAGATTCCCACCTGCTTTGATTTGTGCAAAGATTGCCGGCATCACAACGGGTCCGATCACCTGACCGATCAGTCTGTCGAAAACCTGCGTGATGCCGTTAGCACGCGTAAAGAGGCCGACCGCATTGAAATCCAGAATGCGGGCGAGAAATAATTGCGGAGCCAGGTTGTAGAAGACATTGATCAGGCTGACCCCTCCCGAATACAGTCCAAATCTCAACACGTCGGAATAGCCGGAAAGCAAAGGACGAAAGAAGAGACCGACGTTTCCTGAGAAGAACATCAGCAAGACGACGAGCGTTAGATTCCCGACTAGCACTCCCCAGATCGGAGCCATAAAGCTGAAGTTCAAGACCGCAAGCAGGATGGATGCGAGAGCTCCGGCCAAGTTACTTGCCAGATTGCAAACAGCAAGCTTGTTGAAGGCCATTTCCCTGCGCAGAAGAGCGGCCATGACGACGACAAATGGGGTCAACAGAAGATTAAGCGCCGATACCTCGATACCAAGCTTTAGGTCTTGCTTTTTGAACATCCAGACGAAAACGTCTGCGGCAAGATATAGAACAAGTCCGATCAGCGCAGAAATCCCGAAGACGATCGTGAATGCAGTGCGAATATTTGATTGCGAGAGTTCTTGCTTCTGGATGAGATAGTTCGCTCCACCGAACTCCTGAAATGAGGCAGTCAAGATTAGGATAATCGCGTTCACGACGGCGTAAACACCAAACTCACTTGGTGTCAGCAATCGCGAAAGTACCGCAGTGGAAATCAAAAAGAGCAGAAAACTCCCGTAGCGCTCAATCGCTGAGAAAAAGATCGAATGTTGAACGGAGCTCATCGGGATAGGTAACTCACCTGGTTGCTGGAACGATCAGAAAGCCCCTATGCTCGCTTGCGAAGTTCCAGCGGTTGGCCCAGACGAACCGGTCTTCCCTGCTCCAGAATTGAATGGGACGCAGCTTCCAGAATTTCAATCACACGAAGTCCGGAGTCGCCGCTGGAGATAGGTTTCTGGTTGTTTCGGACGCAATCGGCGAAATGCTCGATCTCGGTTTGCAAGGCTTCCTTCGCGGATATGTGCGGGGCCCACATATCGCCAGCGCGATACCCGATTTTGATCTGATGAGCATTTTCGGGCGACGGATTCAGGATGATGCCCTTATCGTAAACCTTGATCTTCTCGGTCGGCTCGACATCGTCATAGACAATCATCTTGCGGCTTCCGCCAATGAAGGTTTGACGTACCTTGATGGGCGAGAGCCAGTTGACGCTCACGTGAGCGACGCACTTGGAATCAAAAAACAGCGTGATGTGGGCCATATTCTCCGGCGATCCGGCGACATGGCAGGAGCCTGTTGCAGAAACCGAAACAGGCTTGTCCTTGAGGATGTAATTGATAATGGAAATGTCGTGGACGGCGAGATCCCAAATTACATTGACGTCGCTTTGAAACAGGCCAAGGCTCGAGCGGATGCTGTCGTAGTAATAGATTTCACCCAGGCTATCGGTGTGAATGAGTTCGCGAATCTTCTGGACCGCCGGTGTGTACAGGAATGTGTGATCTACCATCAGAACAAGATTGCGGCGGTCGGCTTCGTCGATCAGACGGCGGACTTGCTCTGCCGTTGGAGCTATGGGTTTCTCGACGAACACATGCTTTCCGGCCTTTAAAGCAGCCAGTGCCAGATCGTAATGGGTGTGGGTTGGTGTCGCGATCGCGACTGCATCGATCCCCGGATTTGTCAGTAGGTCGCGGAAATCTGAAGTCGTTGTGATCCCCGGATAAAGTCGCTGGCTCGTTGCAAGCTTGCCAGGATCTAGATCGCATATACTGATCACATGGGTCGATATGCCGTTCGAAAAGTTTCGGACGAGATTTGGACCCCAATATCCGTACCCGATAACACCAATGCCTAGTTGCCTGTTCGCCATGTCCTACCTGTCATATCGAAAATCCTCATATCGCACCCGTGTAGAAGCGAGGTGCGCCGAGAGGACAATTTCACGATCGTTCAGCGTCCAAGACGGCTTCGCCGTTTCGTGAGCCAGCCGTTGGGTTCTGTTGGTTAATTTAAGCTGAGGCGTCTTTGTCGTTAAACTGAACGCTCTTTGTTTCAATAAACATTCGAATGGTGCGGATCAGGTTTGGAGACACTTCAAAATTGAGTCGTTCCGAACTGGTCGGATTTTGGAGTTGATCGAGCTTCTCACAGAGTTCCTGTTGATCCATCGCAGTGAGAATACGGCCCTGCTCGGAGAATCGTTGAGCGGTTGCCATCTGATGATCGTTACGATGCTCGCCGAGATCCGCACGACGCGGCATCACGAGAATTCGTTTGCCGAGTTCGAGGGCAGTAATGATCGACCCCATCCCGGCATGGGCGACGATCAGGCTGGCGACTTCGACGTGTTGTCTGAATTCGTCAGCACCGATGAACGGTGCGGAGCGGATATGCAGGGGATGAAAGTCGGAAGGACCGGTCTGGGCAAAAATGTCTGTGCGGCCACGTGTGCCGGCCCATTCGTCGATTGCCCGGATTAGGCGGTCGAAGCGCCCTTGCGTGCCGACGGTGACAAAAATCATAGGACGGAGCCCACGTAGTATGGGCCGCCGACTTTCGCCAGATCAGGCCACTGGGTCAGCCACAGATCTGCGCAGCGGCCGATCCGACGGCCGGATACCGATAGCCGGTCGACATTCGCGATGCTGTCCAGCCAGATTGTCTTGGCCCCCATGAGATGGCCCAGGCGGAGAGCGAAATAGCCAGGCGCGGCACCGGTCGAAACGACGATATCCGGGCGCTCGGTCAAGATGATCCAGGCCACTTCGGCTGCAGTCTTGAGAAGACGGAATTTCGTAGAGAGATTGGAGTCGGTCACGGTCAAAAACCGATGACCGTGCACCTGGGATCGATAGGACGCGTGGGTCGTCACAAAGGTCACGTCGCAATCCCGGAATGCAGGTCCAATGCGAAGAAGTTGAATCCAGTGCCCGCCGCCCGAGGCAATCGCCAGCAGCTTGCGGCGCGCGGCTTTGGAGCGCCGATCAGCAGGATTTCTTGCACGGAATAGCTCGCTCATATTCTACCTTAATAGCAAGTGCATAAAATTAAATTACGTGTATTTTTTAGAACGATAATTAAACAGACAGACTTAATCAATATGATATTTTTTAAAAATAAGCTCAAATTATCGAGTCGGTTAATCGAGTTGGTAACACTATATTTTGTAGGGTGGAGTGGTGCCCGAGAGGTCCATGCCTAATCTCCAGGGGATGACCTGGGGATAATCGCACAGAACCGACGCGCGTATCAGCGGAATATCGAAATTGCAGTAAATTTACTTTTAAAACTCTGCAGAAGAAAGCCCATATTTGCCGAGGTCTTAGCCGCTCTAAAATAGCTTGTTTGGAAATAGCTGTGACGGCTCCACGGAGGCGCGTAATTCACGCTTGGGATGTGGACAACAAGCGCCGCAAGCAGCCCAACGGTTACAGTGCTGACGGCGGCCCAAATTGCCATATCGGTAGGTAGCGGGAATGCAGTCGAGCAGCACGTCTGCTTAATGAATTCTCTTCCCATTCAGACGATTAATCGGTGGGATTGCAAGGTCTTATTTATTTCAGAGGGGCATACTCCAGCGAGTTCTCAAAATGACCTCGGCCACGCCCTCGTCTGGTCAAAAAAAAGCCGCCCGACGCAGAGCATTACGAACGGGCAGCTTGGGGTGTGGTCCTCACTCAGGGACAAATCGAGTGAGAGGCCGGCGCTGACTAGACAGAGGGAGCAGAAATTTGGCCACGACACTTTTGTCCGGGTATCCGGATGCGACGACGACTGGTGTGCAATCGGGAGTAGCTCTGAAGACGTATAATGGCGATCTCGTTGTAAACACGCCGGGGGCGGTGATCTCGGGCCTTGATATCAAGGGTACGGTTTTCATCAATGCTCCCAACGTAACGATTGAGAATTGCAAAATTACGTTCGTTAACTACTGGGGCGTTAACGTGAAGAGCGGTGTAACCGGCACCGTGGTTCAGAATTGCGAAATCAATGGAACCGGCACGAGTCCGCAAGGGGTCGATGGGATTCAGGGGCAGGGGACTTTCCTAAATAATAATATCTATAACGTTGAAAACGGTATAGCTGTCGATGGAAACAACACCGTCATAAAGGGCAACTATATTCACGATTTTCATGCGTCCGGCGATCCCCACTATGATGGGATTCAAATCGGCGGCGCTCTGTCCAATATTACGATCAGTCACAATACGATCGTTAACCAGCAGCGCGATACCGGCACTATATACATTTCGAATGATTGGGGACCGGTCAACGGTGTCATTGTCGATGACAATCAATTGATCGGCGCCGGCTTCACCGTCTATTCGGACGAAAAGGGTGGAGGCTCAGGCCCCCAAATAAATGGCGTCCAATTCACCAATAACAAGCTGGGATCGGGCTACTGGGGCTTCTCCTACATAAGCAACAACACTGTTGTTTGGCAGGGTAACACCGAAATTGGCTCAGGCAAGACCATATCGGTGGATGGGAAATTGTCATCTTCGCCATCTTCGCCACCTTCGTCGGCTCCCGGTCTGGATGCGCCCGTGATAGCGGGATGGTCGTCCGATACCGGTGTCGCAGGTGACAAGATCACCAACGACAATACGGTAACGCTGAGCGGTAAGGCGGCGGCCAACAGCACGGTGAAGGTGCTTGATGGCGGCAAGCAGATCGGGTCCGCCACCGCCGACGGAAGCGGCGCCTGGAAATTCACGAGCGCGGCACTGAATGACGGCAACCATAGCTTGACGGCGACTGCCACCAGCGGCGGGGTCACCAGTTCGGCTTCCTCACCGCTTGCCCTGGTTATCGATACGGCAGCTCCGAACGCTCCCACGCTCAAACTTTCGACCTCGGCCTCGAACCTGGCTTCGACGCACGTGGCGAAGCTCGACGGCACCGCGGAAGCGAACAGCACCGTAAAGGTCTTTGACGGCCTCACCCAGGTCGGTACTGCAAAGGCCAACAGCAGCGGTGTCTGGACTTTCACAACCGGTACATTGGCGGACGGCAATCACAACTTTACGGCCCAGGCTACGGATGTGGCAGGCAATACCGGTGTGGCTTCGGCCGCTCTCGCCGTCGCGGTGGCACCATCGACGCAGCAGACGGCTCCAAGCGCGCCTAAAATCGCTTCCTTTTCGAACGATAGCGGCGTGGTGGGAGACGGCATCACCAATGACAACACCCTGACGCTGAAGGGCAGTGCAGCTGCCAATAGCACCATCAAGGTCTATGATGGCGGCACGCAGATCGGCACCGCCAAGGCGGATGCCAAGGGTGCATGGAGCTTCGATACCTCAGCCCTCAAGGATGCCAAGCATACGTTGACCGCAACCGCGACCAATGCGGCCGGACAAACCAGCGCTGCTTCGGCGGGCCTCACGGTAACGATCGATACGCATGCGCCCGGAGTTCCCACAATCGCGGAAGGCAGCGGCGCCACTCAGTTGCTCGCTGCACGAGCGGCTGCGTCGAGTTCGTCTAACGACAAAGCCGTTCACCTGACTGGTCAGGCCGAAGCCAAGAGCACGATCACCATTCTCGACGGCGGCAAGAAGATCGGTACGACGACGGCTGGGACCGATGGCACCTGGTCGTTCACGGCCGACTCGCTTGCGGGCGGACATCACGCGTTCACCGCAACGGCGACGGACGTGGCCGGTAATGTCGGCAAGTCATCCACGGTGCTGGAAATAGATATTTCCAATCCTGCGCCGGCGAATCCGAAGGCGCCGAGCATCGTATCCTTCTCCAAGGACAGCGGCGTCGCCGGCGATCATATCACGAACGACAAGACGTTGACGTTGACCGGCTCGGCCGATGCGAAAAGCACCGTTACGGTTTTCGACGGTGATAAAAAGCTCGGCACGACGAAGGCCGATGCGAACGGTACCTGGAAGTATACCACGGCCACACTCGCTGATGGTGCGCACAATCTGACCGCGACTGCGACGGATGCCTCGCACCATACCAGCTCGGTTTCGTCGGCTCTGGCCGTGACCATCGATACAACGGCGCCTGCCGCGCCAACGCTTGCCGTCTATTCTTCGAGTGGGAAGGCTCTGAGTGGATCTACCCAGGTCGATGACTTTCTGTTGAAAGGAAAGGCTGAGGCCAACAGCGTCGTCAATGTCTTCGATGCTGGCAAACAGATCGGCACGACGCACGCTGCCAAGGATGGCAGCTGGAGCTTCGACACCGGCCACCTGGCGGATGGGAAGCACTCGTTCACATCGACGGCAGCGGATGCCGTTGGCAATACAAGCGCTGCTTCGTCCGCCAAGGCGATTTCGATCCTCGATGCGCCGCAGTCATCTTCGAAAGGAATCGACTTTACCGATGTCTCGCACAACTGGTGGTCGCATTTTTCGGTCACCATCAAGGGGACGGCCGACGCTTATAGCCAGATCAAGGTCTATGACGGCACAAAGGCGATCGGCACCGCTGCGGCGGACGCCGACGGCAACTGGACTCTTACCAGTTCTTCCGGTTCATCGAGCGCGGTAAAATCGTTCTCCGCCAAGGGAGTGGATGCGGCCGGAGAGGCGGTCACGAGTTCGGGGCACGCGATTCTGGGGAATTGTTCGAGCAACAAGATTGTCAGTACCACGGGGGACGATCTGCTGGTCGGGCGCGGACACTCGGATACGTTTGTGTTTGCCCCGAACTTCGGCAACGATACCATCAAGGACTTTCGAGCGAAGGGCTGGCAACACGACGTGCTGCAGTTCGACAAGGGTATCTTCGACAGCTTCGCGGATGTTCTTGCGCATGCGTCGCAAAGCAGCCATGACGTTGTAATCTCTACGGGGCATGGTGATTCGCTGACACTGAAAAATATGAAACTTGCTTCACTCGATAAGTTCGATTTCCACTTCGCCTGATCGGGTATCTCGTTGCGATTGATAAGACCACGGCCACTCGGGGCGACCCCCGAGTGGTGATGGTTGGGGGACGGCTATCATGACAAGCTTCGGCAGACGGGGGGAGATGCCTTCCTCCGGGATCGAGGGTGCGGGTATCAGTGGCACCGGCTTTGGGGAAAGCGGCACTCGTGCCATTCATTTGACGATCGAACGTTTATGGACGCAGTGTAAAGAGACTCGGCTGCGGTATTTTGCAGTTGCGCGACAGATGCTCGAAGCGGCGCGTCGCAAGTTGTTTTCTGGCCAGTTGCGGACCGGTGCTGAATATGCCGCGCCAAAGTCCGAAATCGTGACGTTCCTGGGTTCATGTCGCCAGATTTTCTGGGGCATGGCGATCTTTAGCGGCGTGAGCAATATCCTGATGCTCACCGGCTCCTTTTTCATGTTGCAGGTCTACGACCGGGTGTTGCCAAGCCGGAGTGTTCCCACGCTTCTGGCGCTGCTGGTACTCGCGGTGGTGTTGTACGCATTCCAGGGTGGGCTTGATCTCATTCGCGGCCGGATCAGCGTGCGCATTGGCCGCTATCTGGATGAGACGCTGGGGGAGCGCGTATTCGATGCCATTGTCCGACTTCCGTTAAAGGCGAAGGGGGACGGCGATGGCCTGCAGCCGTTGCGTGACCTCGATCAGGTCCGCAGTTTCCTGTCAAGTGGTGGACCGGCGGCGTTGTTTGATCTGCCCTGGATGCCGGTTTATCTGGCGATCTGCTTCATGTTCCATTTCTGGATCGGCGTGACCGCTTTGATCGGAGCGCTGTTCCTGATTGCCATTACCATTGCGACCGAGGTTCGTACCCAAGGGCCGACCAAGGCTTATTCGCGCTTCGCGGTCTCGAGAAACGCGCTAGCGGCCGAAGGACGACGGAATGCCGAAGTGCTTCATGCGATGGGCATGCGCCAGCAGGCGGCGCTCCGCTGGCGCGAGGCCAATCAGAAGTATCTTGCCGCGCATGAGGCGGCGAGCGACATCGCGAGCGGACTTGGCGGTGTATCAAAGGTATTTCGAGCTATCCTGCAATCCGGCGTTCTGGCCGTCGGCGCCTATCTGGTCATCTATCAGGAATCCACAGCAGGCATCATCATCGCCGGTTCGATATTGACATCCCGTGCGTTGGCACCGGTGGAAATGGCGATCGCGAATTGGAAGGGCTTTGTCGGTGCGCGTCAGGCGGGCGGGCGGCTCGATCAATTGCTTACGCTATTGCCAAAGGAAGAGGCGCCGCTAGCGCTCCCGCCGCCCGTCGACAGCATCTCGGTCGAAAACCTGTATGTCGTGGCGCCGGGATCGGACAGCCTCATCCTCAATGACGTCTCCTTCAAGTTGGCGAAGGGCGAGGGGCTCGCGGTCATCGGCCCGAGCGGCTCCGGAAAGTCCACCCTGGTGCGTGCGTTGGTCGGTGTGTGGCCTCAGTTACGTGGCAAGATCACGCTCGACAGCGCTGCGTTGGGGCAATGGGCGTCGGACGACCTCGGGCGCCATGTCGGATATTTGCCGCAGGACGTCGAACTGTTTGACGGCAGCATCGCGGTCAACATCGCGCGCTTCGATCCCCAGGCCAGTCCGGCGGCGGTGCTGGAGGCGGCACGGACGGCTGGTGTCCACGATCTGATTCTTTCGTTCCCCGACGGATACGGCACGAAGATTGGTGAGGGTGGGTTCGCGCTTTCCGCCGGCCAGCGTCAGCGCATCGGTCTTGCGAGGGCATTCTATCGCAATCCGTTCCTTGTTATTCTCGACGAGCCGACATCGAATCTCGACTCCGATGGCGAGGAGGCGCTGACCGAAGCCATTCTCAACGTGCGGCGGCGGAACGGCATCGTGGTAGTTGTCGCTCATCGCCCGAAGGCGCTCGATGGCGTTGATCATGTTCTTGTTGTCGCCGATGGCAAGGTCCAATCGTTCGGTCGGAAAGAGGATGTTCTGCGCAAGGTGCTCAAACCTGGTCCACCGCTCAAGGTCGTGGGAGATCAACGATGAGTGCCCCGGCAACGTCTGCCTTGGCATCGATTCAACGTTATATGGTCGTAGGTATCATTTTGGCGGTGACGGTCACGTTCGGGATCGGCGGCTGGGCGTCAACAATGGAGCTGTCCGGCGCGGTAATTGGGCAGGGCACAGTTGTTGTCGATTCAAGCGTCAAGAAAGTTCAGCATCCGACCGGCGGCGTGGTCAGTGAATTGAACGTCAAGGACGGTGACAGAGTTAAGGCGGGTGACATTCTGGTCCGGCTAGATCAAACCCAGACGCTTGCCAATGCGACCATCATCACGAAAAGCTACGAGGAATTGCTGGCACGCCAGGCGCGACTCGAGGCGGAGCGCGATAGCGCGTCCCAGATCGTATTTCCCCGCACGCTGTTGGAGCGCGCGCGCGACGCGAATTCGGAAGCTGCGCATGCCATCCAGGCCGAACGTCGTTTGTTCGATTTGCGTCGTGAGGCGCGCAACGGGCAAAAGGCGCAACTTAAAGAGCGCAGCGCACAGTTACGTGATGAAATCAAAGGTTACAACGGCCAACTTGATGCCAAACAGAAAGAAGTCGATTTCATCCATCAGGAACTGGAAGGTGTTCGCGGGCTCTGGCAAAAGAATCTGGTTCCAATCACTCGCTTGACCGCACTGGAGCGCGATACGGCGCGCCTGGAAGGCGAGCGCAGCCAACTGTCGGGAATGGTCGCCCAGGCGAAAGGGAAGATATCCGAAATCGAACTTCAGACGATCCAGATCGATCAGGACCTGCGAACCGAGGTTGGCAAGGATCTGATAGAGGCGCGCGCGAAAATTTCCGAGCTTTCGGAACGAAAGATTGCTGCCACAGATCAATTGAATCGCGTCGATATTCGTGCACCGCAGAACGGGCGTGTCCATCAACTGTCGGTGCACACTGTTGGTGGCGTGATCTCGCCCGGCGAACAGATCATGCTGATTGTGCCTGACAACGATACGTTGGCGGTCGAGGTCAAGATCGCACCGCGTGACATCGATCAGGTCTATGTCGGGCAATCGGCCTTCATGCGTTTCGCGGCTCTCAACGAGCGCACCACGCCGGAGATCGAGGGCGATGTGAGCTTGGTTTCCGCGGACCTGACGCAGGATCAACGGACCGGAATGAGTTATTATACAAGTAGGATTTCGCTAAAGCCCGAGCAACTTGCGCGGCTTGGTTCGAATAAACTCGTTCCTGGCATGCCTGTGGATGTTTTCATCCAAACCACCGGCCGGACGGCATTGGCCTATCTGATCAAGCCGCTACGCGAACAAGCAGAGCGAGCCTTCAGGGAAAGATAGCTGCCCACGGTGTCCGCTAATCGAGGCTTCGTCGAATTCTAGAGCGTTTGCTATTAGGCGGAAGCAATTACGCCAGCGGGCCCCACAGCGCAGCATATGGACGATGCCGCTGATCATCCGACGATCATCGACCCGATGCGCACGCCGGCCCCGCAGGAGCAAAGGTTCGATCCGTTGCCACTCCGCATCGCTCAGCCAGCAAACCTGCTTTGCCATCCAAGCCTCCCAGACCAGGGAAAATCTGAATCACATCGCCCTGCAGGGAGCCGCGAGACGGTCGTAACGCAGCGCTCCGAGGAAGGTCATCGTGCGCCAGTGGCAGTGTCGCGCGAAGCCACGCAGGCGATTTCCTTTCGGCGCCCATCGCGCAGCGGAGCCATGGTGCATGGTGGTCTTGATCCAGGTCTCGTCGATGAAGACGGGTCGGCGAGGATAGAGGCTTGCCACGATCGCTAACGCCGGGCGTTTGCGGAGGACGTCGGCATGGCCCTGCTCGGGGCGAACAGTAGCGGTTTAATTCCGGCGTTGCGCAACAAAATTCGCAAGGCTACCGAAAGTTTCGAAAATTTCACCTGCCATCTCGGTATCATCGATCTCGAAATTGAATCGTTGCTCGATGGCGACTAAGATTTCCAGGACAGCCATGGAATCCAGTTCCGGAACGCTCCCCAGGAGCGGGGTCGAAGGCTCAAGTGCAGATGCGCGATCCTGGATGCCTAGAGTTGTAACGACAACGTCCTTCACCTCATCGAACAGTGGCGTGCTTGTCATTGACATTCCTCGCAAGTCTTATAAGTCGAGAGTCAGATTTGGGCTCATACTAGAACCTCAATTGCTGGTGGATGGCTGAGAAACGCGCTTGGGCTAGCGCTCATGCCATACGCGCCGGCCTGAAACAATACGACAAGATCGTCGATTTCAACTTTTGGCACGCCGACGCCTTCGCCAAGCAGGTCGAGCGGTGTACATAGGCAACCAACAACGTTTGCGGTCTCAGTCACCGCTTCGGTCATCCGATTGCCTATCGCCAACGGGTAGTTGCGGCGGATAACCTGACCAAAGTTGCCGGATGCCGCCAACTGGTGATGGAGACCGCCGTCTACCATTACGAATTGCTTGCCACGTGACTGCTTGCAATCGACCACGCGCGTAACGTAGATGCCGCACTCGCCGACGATATAACGGCCAAGTTCGATGACCAACCGGGCCTCGGGAAAGTGGTTGCGGATTGGACCATCGAACAACTCCTGCAGGTTGGTGCCAACCATCGCGAGATTCAAAGACTCATCCTTGTCGAAATAAGGAATACCGAAACCTCCTCCGAGATTCAGGTAGCGGACAGGGGACGGCATTGCCGCCGCAAGCTTTGTTGCCAACTCAACCGTCTTGCGCTGTGCTTCGCAGATAATGTCGGCGCGGAGATTTTGCGAGCCGCCAAAGACGTGGAAGCCGAGGACATTGAGGTCGACCTTACTCAGCTCGTGGAGAAATTGCGGCACGACCTCCGAGTCGACGCCGAACTGCTGCGGTCCACCACCCATCCGCATGCCGGACCCCTTGATGGCAAAGTCGGGATTCACCCGGATCGCGACTCTCGGGCGCACACCGAGTTTTTCTCCGATCGCGAGAACGCGCCTGGCTTCGGTGATGGATTCCAGTTCGATCGTCACGCCTGCGGCTACCGCTTGGGTGAGTTCAGCGATCGTCTTGGCGGGGCCGGCGAAGCTGATTTGGTCGGACCTCATTGGTGTGTCTAACGCGATCCGCAATTCACCGGTCGAAGCAACATCGAATGAATCGACAAGAGAGCTCAGATGTTGCACGACGGCAGGCATCGGGTTTGCCTTGATCGCGTAGCTCAGATTAATCTTGCTCGGCAGCTTTTCACGCAGAAGCGCGACGCGCTGGGTCAGCAACCGTCGATCATATGCGAAGAATGGCGTGCTACCGATCCGTGCGGCTAACCGGTCAAGAGGCAGGCCGCCGACGGCGAGCTTTCCATCGATGATTTCGAACGCTGCAATGGTGTCTCGTGCACTCACGCCACGATCTCCGAGCGTAGCAGGGTGCGATCGAATTTGCCGTTCGGTGATCGTGGGAGCTCATCGCGAATGATGACTCGATGTGGAATCATGTAAAGGGGTAGCTGTCTGCGCAACTCTGCGAGTAAAGCCGATTCATCAAGCGTCCCATTTTGCGGCGGGCTGACCGCAATCACGACGACTTGGCCGATAGCCTCGTCCTCCATACCAAATGCAACGGCATCACGTACCATGCCGGTATCGTAGATGACCTCCTCGATTTCCGCCGGACTGACGCGATAGCCGGATGTCTTGATCATTTCGTCTTTTCGGCCGACGAAGTAGAGAAAGCCTTCATCGTCTCGGATGACGGCGTCACCCGAGAACACCGCCAGCTCCGGTATTTTGAGTTCTTTAGCCCGCCCGGGCACCGGCCGAAATCTCGCGGCGGTTCGTTCCGGGTCATTCCAATAGCCAAGCGTGACCAGCGCGCCGCGATGCACCAGTTCTCCTTCTTCATTCGCGTCACATATCGACCCGTCTGGGCGCACGACGAGGATTTCCGCATTGGGAATAGCCTTGCCGATCGAGGTAGGGCGGCGGTCAATTTCCGATGGATCAAGATAAGTCGAACGGAAAGCCTCAGTTAGACCGTACATTAGATAGGGTGAGGCTTTGGTGAATATTGCGCGCAGCTTATCCAGTGTCGCGCGCGGCATTCGGCCGCCAGTGTTGGCGAAGTAACGCAGCTTCTGCGCAACTTCTTCAGGCCACTTCAACTCAGCAACCTGGATCCAAAGGGGCGGCACGCAAGTTAGACCGGTCACTCCGTATTTGGCGCACGCCTTCACGATATCCGACGGCAACAGATAGTTGATCAGTACGACTTGTGCCCCGACGCCGAATCCCGTCGTCAACTGACTGAACCCGGCATCGAAACTCAGTGGAAGTGCGGCAAGGATGACATCCGACGGATTGTTGACGAGGTAACTCGCAACGCTCTCAGCACCACAAATCAGGTTGCGATGACTTATGACGACGCCCTTCGGGTTTCCCGTACTGCCTGACGTATAAAATATCGCAGCCATATCGACGTCGATCAAGCCGGTTTCGTTAGGTTCAGCATGGCTATCGGACGTCAAATCTGCCCAAGAATGGATGCGGTGGCCTCCGTTGGTTTCCGACGTCGGTATGCCATTGATCAACACGATGTGCTCAAGAGCTGGGAGATTGACAAGACCGTCCCGCAGTAGGTCATAACGTTCCTTGTTTGTAATAAGTACCCGGACGTCGCAGTCGTCGAGGATGTAATTTACCTGTCGTGATCGAAGCAACGGATTGATTGGCACAAACACACCACTCGCGGCTGACGTGCCGAAAATGCCTGTTACCGTTTCAATCCGTTTATCCAAGAAAATGCCGACACGGTCACCTCGCGTAAGTCCGAGACGTTGTAGGCCGGCCCCGACCGCCTTGATGTGTTGCCAGAGCTCTCCATATGTTAGTGTCGTCGTGCCGGATGTTAGCGCTGTGGCTGTAGTGCAATCTCGGGCTGATTGCCTCACTAGGTCGTGCAGATACCGCCGCATGATTTTTCCAATGTAAAGGTTACCAGGGCACGCAAACGAGTTCGCTATATAGGTTGTCGATCTGCTCTGCTTTCAGGCGCTCGCTTTTGAACATTTTGCGTCTGGGTGAAGTCAGCATCAGTGAGAGCTTTGGACGGTGAATTATTGTTCGTACTTCAGCAAGCATCGCCAATATTCCATGTCTGAACAGCAGATACCGTGACATGTTGGTAGACCCGATTTTGAACAAGTCCGGGTCGCTGACGTAAAGGATCGAAGCGAAAACCGGAAGGTTCTTACGCCGGTCACGTCGATAGATGACGTAGCAAGTCTCCCGCTCTCTAGTCAGCAGCAGATGGTGGGCCGCCGCAGTGCGCGCGTGGTCGCGGTATATCTGTAATTGTTTGCCGGTCAATACGCGTTCGATTTCGGCCGGATCTGCTGAAATGCGGATGCGGCTGGGCCAAATCGGCAGGGGCAGAGCAGGAATCAGGACAGTGGCCGTGTTCAAATGTTGAAACCCGAGCCGTTCGTTCAGCGGGATTACTGCGCCGCTAGGCGACAGATCGGTGAGGGTGTAACCTTTCTGGCCGAGCATAGCTTTCAGCAACCGCATACTATGTCCACGATATTCGTGGCGAACACACCAGGCGCCTAAATTGCAGAATGGTTCATCGACGCCGCCAAAGGATCGGACTGAGTAGAACGCCAGATAAACCCCAACAATTTCGTCGCGATCCGCAAGCAGGAAGCCATGATTGGGTGAAGATACTTGCCATGGAACGAGCGGCGCAAAGGCCCATGTTTGGGCGCTGATCCGCGGGTTAAGATGAGAATGTAGGAATTGGCCGACGGCAGGCAGATCGCCGCCCTGAATAGCGCGAATTGAGACCGACATGCCCTTAACCCAGCGTTTGAACCAGGTCTGGTCCGGCAACGGCGCGCATCTTGCTAGGGCTGAGGAGGGCACGGAGCGCTGCACGATTGACCTGGCGCCCCAACATTGCGCGACTACCTTCCCTCAACACAAGTGCAGCCCAGTATAGCGCACCGAGCACCGCACCGTGGCGACGGCGATACAGGCGCACGCGATTTAGGTTGAGAAGCGCCCACAGCGCTGGCGACTGTCCGGAATCGCCCTCCAGGTGAATAGCGCGGGCGGAGGGCGTATAGCGCGTCACAAAACCAGCGTCGCGTGATTTCAGCGCGAAGTCGGTTTCCTCGGAATAAAGGAAGAAAGATTCGTCCCATGGGCCGCAGGTATCCCAGCAGGCCTTGCTGATAAGCAATGTCGAGCCTTCGGCCCAATCGACCAAGGTCTCGCGACGATAGCTGTCCTCATCAGTAATCACTTCTCCGAGTCCAGCGATCTTGCCCGCTGTGCGGGCGCCCAGCAACGCGTCGGCAAGAGCCCGGATAATTGACGGTTCACGACGTTGTGTGTCGATACGGATACCCTCACGATCAACGAGATGCGGCGCGGCAATGCCTGTGCCAGGCTTGCCGAGCGCAGTGATTAGCTCCGGTACGCAATCGGGAAGGAGGCGAACGTCGGGATTGAGGACAAGGACGTAGCCGTGCGGAGGAGCGGCTGCCACGCCAGCGTTAATGCCGGCAGCGTAGCCTGCATTTCGACCAGTCTCGATAATAATCGAGTTGGGTGCCAGACGATGAGCTTGCGCAACGCTGTCGTCCGACGAGTCATTGTCAACGATGATGAGGTGCCATTCAAGGCCGCCCATGCCGGCAGGGAGCGAGGCAATCAGATCCGGGAGCAGCTTGGAACTGTTGTACGTGACAATAACGACGGCAATGGCCTCGCTGGTCGCGGCAGCCAAGCCGGTGGCTTCCTTCCCTTTGCGAGAATTGGTCAAAATAGGCTCAAGGGTTTGCGTCAGTGCTGCTTGTTCATCCCTGTAACGCACGTTCTGCCCTCGTTTCTGGATGTCGGAGGTTGCGAGCATCAGGCCCCCAGTTGAACGCATCAGCATCGTAATGCGCAAACCTTCGATTGCTAGGCAAGTGTTAGGCTGCCGGTCGCGAATGCATCGTTGTCGACGTCGGTTCGATTGGAGCGGATATCCGGTACAGGCACAGATGTATGACCACGATCCCGGGAAAGAAATTCATCTCGGATCCAGAGCTGGTGATCCCCTTGTTCTGTGGATCGGATTGGCGGGGAGGGCACCGGCATCAACGAATAAAAAGTCTCCGCAACAGAACGAAAGCTCGAGTGAACCGAAAAACGCGTGATGTTTTGGAGGTATCGCTCGAGTAAACTCGTGGCGAGTTGCTCTTGTTCGTAGCGATCAGGATGGATCGACGGCCGCAACCCGTTCCAGACCACCGCAGCTTCGACATTCGTCAAATGTCGAAGGATCGGCAAGAAAGCGATGGACGAAGATCTCATGGTTACCCTTGAGTGCGACGGTTTCCCGAGCTTTTTTGCAGGTTAGGAGTAGATCGATAGCATAGTCGCTCAGAAATACCGTAACTGACCGAGGGGATGGATTATTTTATTCGTCGGGTTCTGTGGTCCAGCCGGAGCTTCGGCCTAAGGATATGAAATTACGACAATAATCTCCATCGACAAAGTCCAGCGAGTTCATATGTTATTTATTTATTTTTTAGTTTATTATATTATTTTAAATGTTGAAAGGGCGTATGATGACAAATTTTTTAGATATGATTAAGTGTTCGTTGGAGCCACGCCCCTTCGGATCAACCGTCGTTAAGGAAACCGCGCGCGTACTCCCCACCGGTTGCGTCAGTCTCACATGTTAACGATATTGGCGTCGTGCTAGCTTGGAGAATTTTGTAAAGTCCACGCTGCGCGTTTTGCCAATGCGACAGGTTGGATCGATCGATCACTACGGAGTGGTTGCAGCCGTGCAAAGCCGAAGCATTGATGCCGATCTCTTTTCGTCTGCGATCCTGCCTCCGAACAGATTGTTTTTCGACGATATCGCCAAGGTTCCAGGATCGTTGCGAAGGTGGCGGGTTGATTCAACGGTGAGGTTGGGGCGATCGTTATGGCTGAAGTGTTGTTGCTGTCGGAAGCTCAGATGCGCCGGATCGAGCCGTATTTCCGCTTTCGCACGGATTGCGACCTCACAAGGCGATCTATAATCGGTTTCGTGCTGGAGCCGGCTCGGTGTGTTCAACAACATCTTCGTCGAACTGGCCGCAAAGGCAGCAAGTCATCTTTCCCGATGATCGGTGCGACGCATCCAGAGGCGTATCGCACTGCAGTCTTTTAAAGAGCTCGTAAGCGCGGAATCTTGACGAGCTGATTTACATCGATATCAAAAAGCTCGGTAAGTTCAATCAAATCGGCTATCGCATCACGGCGATCACACGGGCCAGAGCAAAACGCACAGAGTGGGCTGGGAGTTCGTCCCATGCCTATATCGACGAGATGTCCCGGATCGCCTTCAGTAAATCCTTTGCCTTCCACAAAGCCCAAGCGTCTCGGTCTCAGCACCTTCCATTAATTGCCTGGTCCCGGACTCAATTAAGCTGATCCTTCAAACTCTTTGGGCCTAATCCTCCACTTTCTCCTTTCTCATGTTATGCAGCGAGCTGCGCGCGGAACAGGACGTCAACGCCGTAGCTCGTCGAATTGTACGAATTGGTCGGGAATAGGCTCGAACTACCGTAGGCATAAACGCCGTTGCCGCCGACCGAAGACGACGACGGAGCCGTCAGCGGTCCGTTCGTCACGGAGTTAGTGAATAAGCCCGGATCGGCTGCGTAGTGCCCGGAGCTATGATACGAAGCGATATAGGTCGTGTTCGCATCAATGGCGACGGGCGATGCGAACTCCACCTGTTGCCAGCCGCTTGCCGTTTCGTTGGTGAAGGTGGCTGTCGCCAATAATGTACCGCTGGCAGTCCAGAGATCCGCGACATGAGTGCCGACATCCAGGGCGCTCTTATAAAAGCGGATGCCGGTGATTTGCCCGGCGTCCGAAGCCTGGAACTTGAAGCCAAGCTCGACCGGATTCGAGTCCGCAATCGAAGTAATCTGAGGCGTTGAAGTCGAGCTGAACAGACTCACGGTCGATGAAGACGCGGGATTGATGGAAAGGCTAACCGTTGCGGTCGCTGCACCGCCCCGTCCATCGGCGATCGCGTAATTGAAAGAGGCTGGCCCGTTATAGCCGGCATCCGGCGTGAAGGTGATGGTGTTGGTCTGCGGATCGAATGCGGCGACGCCGTGTGAACTGTCGCTGACGCCTGTCACCGACAGCACATCGCCATCCGGGTCGCTGTCGTTGGTGAGCAAGGCCGAAGTGGGGATCGTGAGGACGGAGTCCTGCGTGGCGCTGAAGCCGCTGTCGTTTACCGCAATCGGCGATCGATTAGCGCCCGTAGCGGCCGGGCTGAACATCACATCGACCCAATAGTTGCTCGCGCCATAGCTGCTATCGGGGAACAGGGTAGGATTGCCATACGCGTAGACACCGTTTTCAGATGCCGGCGCGCTCAGCACCCCATTTGTGTAGGTGGCGTTGAAATATCCGCTTGTCAATGCGTAGTGACCGTTACTGTGATAGCTTGCGACGTAGACTGTCCCGGCTGTAATCGAGACGGGATTGCTAAAGGTGACGGTCTGCCAACCACTGGAGGTTTCGTTGGTGAACGTCGCAGTGGCCAGCAATGTGCCGCTACTGCTCCAGAGCGATCCGGTATGGGTTCCGGTATCGTTGACACCCTTGTAATATTTGATGCCCACGATTGTACCGTCGCCGGAAGCAACAAATCTCACGCCAAGATTGACTTGGTTGATGTCAGAATTGGAGGGTATGGCAGGAGTATCTGAAGTCCCAAATAAACTGACGGAGGGGGGTGCGACGGTCAAACTGACATTTGCAGTGGCTGTCCCGCCCTTTCCATCTGAAACAGAATAGCTGAAACTCGCCGCTCCTACGTAGTCTGCAGTCGGAGTGAAAGTGACGGTATTGGTTTGACTATCGTAGATAGCGGTGCCGTTGACGGCGCTGCCGCTGACGATTCCGCTGATGGTCAACGTATCGTTGTCTGGATCGGTGTCATTGGCCAGCAGTGCAGATGCCGCGATCGATAGACTCGCATTTCGAGAAACCACGAGACCACTATCGTCGACCGCAACAGGAGGCTGATTGGGGGGGGCATTTACAGTCAGGCTCACGGTGGTGCTGGCGGTGCCGCCATGGCCATCAGAGATCGAGTAGATGAACGATGCGGGCCCTGTGTAGCTTGCGGTCGGGGTGAAGGTCACAGTGTTGGTTTGCGCGTCGAAGGTCGCCGTTCCATTTATACCGCCATTGGCCCCGGTAATGACCAACGTGTCATTGTCTTGATCGGTATCGTTGATCAGCAATGCAGCGGCAGATATTGAAAGAGCGGTGTTTCGTGTCGTCGTGAAGCCGCTATCATTCACGGCAACCGGAGGATGGTTGCTCGATGGAACAATCGTCAGATTCACCGTGGCATTAGCGGTGCCGCCGTGACCATCGGAGATGGCGTAGGTGAACGAAGCCGGACCGGTGTAACCGGGCGTCGGCGTGAACGTCACCGAATTCGTGCTCATGATGTAGGCGGCGGTGCCGTTGACCCCTATACCTGCGCCGGTGATGGTCAGGGTATCGCCGTCGGCGTCCGTATCGTTGGCCAGCAACGTCGCTGCTGCGATCGTCAGCGTATTGTCTTGGGGCGTGGTTAAACCGCTGTCGTTGTTGGCGACTGGTGGATGGTTGCTGCTGCTTGTCTCCGAACTGAAGATGACGTCGACCCAATAGTTCGTCGCATTGTACGAGTTGCTCGGGAAAAGGCTGTCGTTGCCGTAAGTGTAGACGCCGTTGCCGCCCGCAGGCGCACTCAGGACACCGCTAACGTGGTCGGTTGAGAAGTAGTCGACCGTCGAAGCATAATGGCCATTGCTGTGGTAGCTCGCCACGTAAGTGGTCCCAGCAGTAATAGCGACCGGGCTGCTAAAGGTTGCGGTTTGCCATCCGCTAGCCGTCTCGTTCGAAAACGTGACCGTGGCCAGCAAAGTGCCCGTACTGGTCCACAACGAGCCAGTATGTGTGCCGTTATCGTTGGCGCCCTTATAATATTTGATGCCGTCGATGACGCCATTGGCGGATGAAGTAAACCGCATGCCGAGATTTACGGACGAAGAATCATAATCCCCAAGCGAAGATGGTTCGTCCGTACTTGAAAACAAACTCAAATTTGAAATCGAAGATACAACATTCAGACTTACTATAGCGGAACCGGTTCCCCCACGTCCGTCAGAAATGGCATATCCAAAACTTGCAGATCCCACGTAGTTTGGACTGGGCGTGAATATGACTACGTTGTTGATCGGATCGAATGAAACCGTGCCATTTGATGCCGCACCTACTCCTGATATCGATAGAGGGTCACCATTTGGATCGACATCATTCGCCAATAGTTGTGATGCTGAGATAATCAATTGATTGTTTTGTATTGCAGAATATCCGCTATCGTTATTGCCAATGGGCGCGAGGTTGGGCGGGGTCACCGAACTAAAAATCACGTCAACCCAATAGTTATAATTCGATACGCTAGTTGGAAACAGATTCTCGGTGCCGTAGGTATAAAGGCCGTTGTTTGCTTGTGCCGTTAACGGGCCGCTTGTGTGATCGATCGTGAAATAGTTGGTAGTATCCGCATAGTTTCCGCTACTGCGATAACTTGCGACGTAGGAAGTTCCGGGTCCGACTGCGATTGGATGATCAAAGGCAACAGTCTGCCAGCCGCTGTCGGTCTCTTCAGTAAATGTCGCACTTGCCAATAGAACGCCCGTGCTACTCCACAATGAACCGACGTGTGTGCCGCCGTCTCCTAGTCCTTTATAGAATTTTATTCCTACGATCGAACCGGATTGGGACGTCGTGAACTTAACGCCCAGATTGACGAAACGGTCGGCCTCTGAGAGGTTTGTCGGCACGTCAGAATCTGAAAACAATGTCGCGGTCGGCGCAGACGAAACCGAGAGGCTCAGACCGCTACTGGGTGATTCTAGGTTCAGACTGTCGTCAACTGCGCGCGACCGAATATCGTATACCCCCCCTGCAAGGGGCGTAAAAGTATACGTCCAATTCTCGTAGCCCGTTGCGCGGTGCCACGTCGTGCCGCCGTCAGTCGAAACCTCGACAACGGCGACTAATCCGCCTCCGGTGTCGGTAGCTGTTCCGGTAATCGTGATTGGCTGCGTCGCGATAAAGGAGTCGCTTGCCGTTGGGTAGGTGATGGTTGATGTGGGAGCAGTGGTGTCGGTAGATTTTGAGGCAAGCACCAAGCTTTGCATCAGGGTCTGTGGCTGCACGCCCATATCCGCAAACAGGTTCACCATGGCCTGCTGGACATTCGGATCGGTGGGCGTAGCTTCGTTGTCGTGATGCGAATCGAGACCCCAGGTCCAATAGACTGTTCCCGCGCCGAACACCAAGGCTCCGCTCGGGGCGCGATAGAGCGTCAGGCTGTGCGTGGAAGTGCCAGGTCCGGTAGTGACACCATTGTCTAATAGTAGGGTGTTGACGTCTACCGTCGTGGACGACAGCGCGATGAGGCCGTCCGGGCGTGCGCCGTTGTCGAGATCGGAATCCCACTCATAACCGAGCAGATTAGGCGTCAACGAGTAGACTTGGCCCGGCTGAAGATCGGCGACGTCCGTATTGGACCAGAAGCGGAAGTTGGAAAGATCGTATGGGATTGTAATCGTATCCAGCCGATAGGAGTCGACGGTGAAGATCGTGCCGGTGAGTCCATTTTCGGGTTGGCCGGCGCCATATTGAGGATCGCGCCACGTCCCGGTCGTATTTCCGGGATCCGAGTCGGCATTGTCCCAGGTTTCCTTGTAGGAGATCATAGTCTTGTACGGCGTGCCGCTGCCGTCGATGCTCGGTGCCCAGCGGGTCTCCCAATAGACCTCATTGCCACTCAGGAAGGCGAGGTTGACGCCAGCGTCGCGCGCGGCCTCGACGTTCGCCCGTTGGTCCGCGGACCAGTATTCATCGTGGCCGACCGACAGGAAAAGCTTGCTGTTCAGGAGCTGCGCGCCGTCACGAGCGGTATCAATGCCGGAAATGTAGTTGACGTCGTAGCCGTTCTGTTCAAGCCATCGGATCGCTGGATACTCGGCACTGAAGATGAAATCCTGCGGCCCGGCGGAATAGCCGCCGTCGCGCGTGATGATCGGACGATTGTAACTGACGGCATCTGCGCGGCCAGCCCTGCCGCCTCCATCTATGCCACCATACAGGTTATAGCCGCCCCACCAGTTATAGGCCTGCCAAGTGGTGTCCGAAGTCTGGAACGTGATGTCGCTCGGATTCTCGTCGTCCCTGACGATAAAGGGGATGATGTTCTTGCCGCCGGTATCGAGGCGTGTCAGTTCCGCGAAGTAGACGCCCGACACGGCATCGCCGGGAACGTTCCAGGAAGCCGACACCGACCAGTTGCCGGCATCGACTAGCTTCGTCGTCGGATCAAACAGCGGTACCGGCTGAATCTGCGCGGTCGGAAGAGATTGATCGATCGTCCCGACCTTGCGGGCGCCGTCACCATTGTAATAGCCGATCCGATAGATATCGATGCGATAGTTGGTTGCGTCGGTATTGATCTTGAAGTCAACGCGCTGCCCGTGATCAATCGTGAACTGTGCGGCGTAGCCTTCGATGCTGCTGTCGCCCTGGTCGATCCACCACTCGCTCTCGGGCGTTCCCTGCTTCATGTTTTCGAGAACAATCGCATTAGGAGTCGCCGCGGTCGCCATCAGCGAAGGGGCTGTCGTCGCGAACGTAGTGGTCGTGTCCGATTTCGCGTCGGTTTGCGTCCCATCGGAAGTGACGGTCAAGGTCAACGGGCTGAAGGTGCCTAGATCGGTCGCCGTATCAGTCGGGTTGTAGTATTCGAGGACTTTGGGCGCGTAGCCGGACGGCATGCCATTTTCGCCCGGTGTGCCGCCGGTGCGGACCGAGCAGACCGTGCATGCCCTGCCAGTGCAGGAGCCGCACGGTGAAGTGAGGGCTTGTTGTTGCCATTGCGTGTTCCAGGCATCAATCGCGGAACCAGCGCTGCCCGCTGTCTCTGTCGTGCTCATCAATCCGACCCCGAAAAAACGCCAGCCAAAATCAGTAAAAGCCCATGCATAAACTCTTTTTAAACCGGGCGCCATCTGAAAATTAAATGGATTGTATTCTGTGGAAATCGATCCGGCGAGCGCGATTAAGATTGACGTTTCAGGACGTCCCGACGCCCGTGATCCACGGTGCAGATATCTAACTGAGGCCGCACGTTTTTTTTACCGGTTGTTATTTTTTGGGCGGCTGAACGGTGGACGGCTGCCGTCGTCCCACAAAGGTTTTTGGGCCTTAAATCCTAAGCAAGAAGGCTGTTCATTGAGAAATCGTCATGGTTAACATCCGCGCCCCGCTAGAAAGGCGGAGATATTGAGATGGATGCGAAGCCAAATGATGGTGCGGACTTCAGAAATTGTGAGGGGGCGGGGCCGTGAGCAGGGCAATCCTCAACCGATCGTCATCCTACCTGCGCAGAAGGTTTCCGCGCCTTCTTCTTCCGAGTCCTTCATCGATACCAGTGTTTTGGAAGTCGCGTTGACCTGGATTCTTCATCAGCGGGCTCTGTCGACGACTCGGTGCACGCATTCGCTTGATCGGCAGATCGTTGATTTCAGCCAGTCCGTCTTCAATGCAATCGGATCTGCCGGGCGTCTTGACATCAAGCCCGAGCATCTCTGGATGATCTATTTCAAGGGACTGCTTTTTGCGAAGACCCATCCTCGAGCGACGATGGTCGCTGCGATCAATGCGGTCAGGCAGCAAACAGCCATGGAGGTGGTTACGCCCCCTGAAAAGGCCAAGATCGTCGAAGACGCGCACCGGCCTGCAAAGCGATATACGGCCGTCGATGCGGCAGATCAGAAGGCTCTGAATCAGATTACGGATGCGCTCGGCGACAGTCCGCGAACAGGTCGTGCCGCCCGTAGAAACGATCGGATGGCACTGACGGGTTGACGGCGAAGTGCGATCCTAGAGGTGAGAAGAGTTTATAGGGCCGAGGCTCAATTGGCAGTTCTTGAACTTCTAGGCTAGGCTACCTCGCGTTGATATGGAGCATCGCCTCTAGCGTAGCAACACGAGTTTCGAGATCACTAATTAATCGTAGTAAATTGAGCCGTGAGAGCCCCAAGGTCGCTCGGGTAGATGTAATGATTGATGATGCGGGCGAGATTGTGCCCGAATCGGAGATGATCTCGAATAAACGCAGAATTCCAGCGCCGGTTAATACATCGACCCAGCCTTCGTGTGTCGATCGTGCCACGACTCGTCCAGGTACGCAGCCCTTATACTTAGGGGCATCGTTGTTCGGTTGAGCGCGTGCAACTACTAATCGGCGGTGTCCGAGATGTGTAAAGGCGCCAGGAAAAGGCGGAGAGAGAGCACGAACGAGACGATCGATTGCCAATGAAGACATGGTCCAATCGATCTCGCCATCCTCCGGAATTCGGCTGCAGCCATATGTTGCGGCGGAATGGTCCTGGGCAACTCCAGAATCGCCGCGCACCGCTCGGTCCACCGCTGGCCCTAGCTCACGCTCTTGAATGGCATTTAAGCGTTCGTACAGTGATTGTGCCGTATCCGACGGCGTGATCAATATCCGTTCTTGAAACAAGATATTTCCGTCGTCGAGTCCCCCCGACACTAAGTGGATACTAATCGCGGCCGTATTTTCGCCGTTTATAAGCGCCCAGTTAACGTTGGCGCGGCCGCGGTATTCTGGTAGTGGCGAATAATGGACGTTAATAAACAGGCTCAACCGGAGAACGTCAGGCGGAATAATTCTGTTGAAAGATGAGATAACGACTGCGTTGGGTTGCCGCGTTGCAATGATTGCAGGCAACTCATTGAGGCCGCCTAGAGACCATACAGGAATGTCGTGCTTCGCCGCGTAGTCTCGAACGGGGTCGGATGCCGACTCTGCACGCAATACGCCGACGACATTGCAGAATTCATACAGGGAACGTAAAGCTGTCAGCGATGTGGGGCCGTCACCAAGCAGTAGTACATTTATTTTCTTCATATTGTTCTTACTAACTGCATCCCGATCCAGCTGTACTGGATTGCTTAACCGCGACCAACGAGTTGAGAAAAACCATCTGGTTGTACTGGAAGCCCGCGCCGGACCCATTCCGCGGCGCGCAGCCCGCCAGTTTGTAGACGGACAATTGGCTCCGGTCCGATTTCAGAAAGTAAAATGGCCATGTGTCCGGAGGTTGGCGGCTGCAGTGGCCAGACAGTGAGGACACTCGATGCTGCAGCATCACGATCGATGTCACCCCAAAATTGGACGAGCACGGCGCTCCGTGGCATCGCCGCTGCTAGATGCTGAGCTTCTGCAAGCCCAATTCTTGGAGAGCGATGAGGCTGCAGCGCAATAACCACCGCATCCCAGTCATCTTTGTTCAATATTCCCACATCTGAAAACAATCTGACCGACGCACCTTGGCCACTCAACCCGCGCAAAATAGGTTTATCAAAGTTATTATCGCAGATTAGAGCGATCTTGTTGCGATAGACGGGTATCCCGCAGTCATGCAGCTGCTTGACACATAGTGGACCGAGAAACGAGAAAACGTCCACGGCTTCATGTTGCTCGTTGATACCAACAACTGGAATGCCACGGCGCGCGCAGGCTGCGTAGTCGATATCTTCGGAACGCGCCTCCCATGCCTCGAACATCAAAGCGACAACTGCCGAGGAGGGAAGACAATTGATCAGGTCGGCTGTTAACGGCCTAAGATGTCCACTATTGGTGACAATATCGACTTGGCGAAGAAGGTCGGATGAGAGATTGCTGACTATATTGACCTTTTCCGACACACCTGCGGCTTTGGCTAGTTGGTGGATCCAAGTCTTAACCTCGACCATGCTGCCATATCGACTGGGGCGGCTGAGCGCGAAGACTTGTTTCGCGTTGGCCATCGCCGCGATTATGGGGGTTACGGCATAAGCTCCGGTCGCAGCTTCGGTAAGAACCGTCATAGTTGAGAGGTCGAGCTCTGTGGCCGAGATCGCTCGTTGCATTAAACGGACTAAACGATCGACGGCAAATCCCGGCGGAAGGATAGGCGGATGAGGTTCCGACATTGAGTAAGTTATTGGCGCGGCTTCGCTCAATGCTAATATCCCTCTCGGCGTGACGATATCTTCATCTTCGTTTACGTGAATTTATACTGCCTTACTCGGTAAACGGCAGGGGGCAATCTATTCCCTCGTATGAAGTATCGATAGGATAAGGGCACGCCGGGCCTTGCGAATTTAATGTTAAGGTTTCCGCGGCTTCGTCATCGACCCGTCATTGGCCACATCAAGTCCTAGCATCGCGTGGGCTGCAACGGCCCTTGGCGCCGTCAGTGTGATGCCGCCAATGCTGTGCCCGCTGCAATCTCGATCGTGACATCACCCTTTCTTTAACGCTCCGGGTTCGTCTGGCCGACAGTTTCGCCCTTTGGAACTTGTTCCGCAACAAATTCAGTTGGTGCAATTCATTAATTAAATTTGTCGTGCGAAGCCTAATCGTCGCAAGACGCTGATCTGGAGACATGTTGTCGTTCCTTCATCGGCGGTCGTACTGTCGCCGAAGTTAGTCTTCGGAGCGAATTAAAGGTTCAAGGTTTGGCTTAAAATTTTAGACCGCGGCTGGAGCGAAATTCTCGTTGGGCTGGGTGATAGTGGTCTTCAAGAGCCCGGTGATCAAGGGTTTGAGGTCCTGATCGCGGAGAGTTGTCAATTGGCCTTCAAATCGGGCTCGGGCTCAATGCCGGAGCAGGGGGGCGCCACGGACCTGACCTGACCCGCTGCTCATCCCATGATCGCAATCGAGAAGAGCCTTCATCGCATCATTGTCGGTCGTTTCTTCCCCGTAATGGCAATCATGTTTACGTAAACGGCCGATCGGTCGGTGACGCCGCCCACTGGAGCGGCGTCACCGGAACGCATGATGCCGCGGCGGCTGGGCTGCTAAGCAGATTCTGCGACACCGCGCAACGGCGGCGGTGTCAATTAGAGTGCACGACCCTATGATCGACCTGCTTCCTTCGGAGATTCGACGGATCTTCGATCCCCACAGAAGACTCGTGCGCTGCAACAGAAATATTCTAGGCTTTACGAGCCATAACAATTACAATTATGGAGGGTTTTTTTCGATCTCGCGAGATCAGCCATGTTTCAACGATTTTTGCCGGCGCGCGCTCACAATTTTTTCAGAACCCGTTCCGATGCCCGCAATACCAATGCCGATCAAGCGCGACTCAGGCCCGTGGCTGAAGCAATAGAAAGCGCGATCGCAACTGCGGAGGCGGAGCGTATCGGCCTGCATAGGCGTATCGGAGATGCCATTGCACGCGCGGCCGTGACCTTTGGATCCGGAACTGATGAATATCTCGAACGAGACGCAATCGATAACGAATTTCAAAATTTGTTGGACGCAGAAGTCAAGAATGGAGAACGCCGATTAACGGAACTTGAAAACCAGATCGAGCACCTCAAGTTCCTCAAGACCGCTATGACCTCACGCTTTCCGGAATTAAAATTAATTTCGTCGGAAATCGGCTGAAAGCGGATTATGCAATTGAAGTTGTCACACCGGCTCTACTGACAAGCTGTAGACCGAGTTGGCTGTCCTCGATCGACAAGATCGAAAGGCAGCCCGTCGCGTAGGCACCGGTATCGATGTTGATTCGATTGTGACGCATCTCCGGCTCGCGGACAGGCGTGTGACCGTGAACAATCATCTTTCCGAAATCTTGTTGGCTACTGAGGAAAGGCTCCCGGATCCACATGAGGTCGTCCTCGCGCTGAAGTTCGAGCGCTACTCCGGGCCGCGCTCCCGCATGCGTGAAGAAAAAATCGCCACAACTATATGCCGACCTCAATGACGAAAGAAATGCGCGATGGGACTGCGGCATGGCTTCAACCAGTGCGTCGCGGAGCGAGAACTCTTCGCCAGGCCTGCATTTCGAACCCGGAGACAGCCCATAGGACAACAGCGTCGGAGCGCCTCCCATCGACCACCATTCCGGCAGGACCGAGGGGCGGTCCAGAAAGTCCAACATCAGTTGCTCATGATTGCCACGAACGAAGACGGCTTCGTGGTTCTGGCCGCGATCGATCAGCAGATCAAGCGTGCGTTTCGTATCAGGCCCGCGGTCGACATAATCTCCCAGGAAAACGTGGATGACGCGCTCAGTGTCATACTCCGCGATATCGTGGTCGATGGCCGCAAAAGCCTTTTCGAGCAAATCTGCACAGCCATGGATGTCGCCAATGGCATAGATGCGAATCCCGGACGGAGCGCGTGCCCGTTTCTCAAATTTTCCTACCCGCCCCTTGAGCATGTCTCGCCGTTGTGATTGGGGGACTCCCGAGGTTTTTCACAGTGTACCCTCGTATGGCAAAGAGTCCCGCTTGGAAGTTCATACCAAGCAGAATCACCATCAATAACATTAGAACAATGCGGCAGACTTGCACAGTGAGAGGACAGTTCAGCCCAACCGAGCGTCATTTTCGAAAAACATGCCTGCACACTGGCGAGCAGGCCCTGGCTTCGCCCGGAGGATCGTCACACTTCAACATGAGAGCCTTTCGCTTCTGATGGATCAAAATTTGATCTAAGAGTTTGATTTATCGTATTTTCTTCAAGAAAACCGCTGGCCATTCCCGGGGCAAGCCCCGGAGACGTGCTTAGCTCGTTGACGGGGATTCCGCGCTCCATTTGTTCTTGTTTGAGCTTGCCTTGGCTCATCGGGTTCTGAGCAAGAAGCCCCCGCAGCACGCCCCCGGCTGGAAGGGCCGTGGGATTCCATGCGGTGACAGGTTCCCAAAAAGAAGCCCCTTGGATCGTGGAAGACCGGAGGCTCAATGATAGGTGCTTCTTGGTATGGTTGCGGCTATGATATTAATTTAACAGCATTTTTTTCTGAGTTCAGCCAATAAATACGTATATAACGAACGTGTGCTGTCGGCGGCGCTGGTTGCTAATTCTCAATTTAATCCTTTGAGGGACCATGAAAGGCATCATCCTTGCTGGCGGAACCGGTTCCCGCCTTTTTCCGGTTACGACTGTCGTCTCCAAGCAATTGCTCCCGGTGTTCGACAAGCCAATGATTTATTATCCGCTTTCGGTGCTGATGTTCGCTGGAATACGCGAGATTTTGCTGATCACCACGCCTTCGGATCAAGCGCTATTTCAACGGTTACTCGGCGACGGCAGCGATTTCGGATTGAAATTCTCCTACGCCGTTCAGGATCACCCCAGGGGGCTGGCCGACGCCTTCATCGTCGGGCGTGATTTTATCGGATCAGATGCCGTCGCTTTGGTGTTGGGCGATAACATATTTTACGGACATGGCTTGCCAGAGCTTCTCACCAAGGCATCGGCCCGTAGAGCAGGGGCCACGATATTTGGTAACGTCGTCAAGAACCCCGATCAGTATGGCGTGGTTGAACTTGATTCTGCCGGCCGGGCGCTTTCGATCGAAGAAAAACCAAAGAGCCCGAAATCCAACGTCGCAGTGACGGGACTATATTTTTATGACAATGACGTCGTCGATATTGCTGCCGGGATCAAGCCTTCCTCCCGTGGTGAAATCGAGATCACGGATGTCAATTCAGCCTACCTGGAACGCGGTGATCTTTTTGTCGAGGTTTTAGGCCGCGGCTTCGCCTGGCTCGACACCGGCACGCATTCTTCGTTGGTCGAAGCGAGCCATTTTGTTCAAATTCTGGAGCAGCGTCAGGGCTTGCGGGTCGCCTGTCCGGAAGAGATCGCGCTCCGCCAAGGCTATATTTCTCTGGAGCAGTTCAGCCATGCGGCCAAGAAGTGCGCCAAAAGCAGCTACGGCGAATATTTGATGACCGTCTATCGTAACTTTGAAGCCGGCCAATATTAGCAGGATCACACCATGCGATTCAAAGGAGCGACGATTTTCGTGACCGGCGGCGCCGGCTTCATAGGCTCAGCGGTGTGCCGGCATCTTCTCGCTGATACGCAAGCCAACGTCATCAATCTCGACAAGCTGACTTATGCAGCGAGTCTTGACAACATCCCGGATGGTCCCGGAAACTCACGTTATGCGTTCGAGCGAGCCGACATTTGTAATGCGCCGCTGCTGCGACAGCTTTTTGCAAAATTTCAGCCTGACGCGGTGATGAACCTTGCCGCCGAAAGCCATGTCGATCGTTCGATTGACGGCCCTGGTGAGTTCATACAGACCAATGTCATCGGCACGTTCTCCTTGCTGCAGGAAGCTCTGCGTTATTATCGCGGGCTGACGGGGGCGCAACGTGAAGGATTTCGCTTTCTGCACGTTTCCACGGATGAAGTTTTCGGTTCACTCGGAGAGGAGGGCTCTTTTTCAGAGGTGTCGCCCTACGCTCCGAACTCGCCTTACTCGGCAAGCAAGGCTTCGTCGGATCACCTGGTTCGGGCGTGGCATGAGACCTATGGGCTGCCGACGCTTCTTACCAATTGCTCGAACAATTATGGTCCTTACCATTTTCCGGAAAAGCTGATCCCGCACACGATCATCAAAGGACTGGCGGGCGAGAGATTGCCTGTTTACGGCGACGGCCAGAACATCCGCGACTGGCTTTTCGTTGAAGACCACGCGAAGGCTCTTACCCTCGTGCTCGAACGTGGCGTAGTCGGGCAAACTTACAATATCGGGGGCCGCAACGAGCGGACAAACCTCCAGGTTGTGAAGGCCATCTGCGATTTGCTGGACGAGCTTTCGCCGCACGTCTCCGGCTCGCGGCACGATTCGATTCTATTTGTCGCCGATCGACCCGGGCATGACAGGCGCTATGCCATTGATGCCTCCAAGTTAGAGCGTGAACTCGGCTGGAGAGCCGAGAAAAACTTCGAGAGTGGAATTGAAAGCACGGTCCGCTGGTACATCGACCGGAAGGATTGGTGGAAAGCCATTCTCGCGCGAGGTTATGCTCCGACTCGCGTCGGACTTGGCCAATGATTTTGGAGTGCTGGAAACTTCGCTTTGATGCCGTTCAGAACCGCATCACGTTTTGTGCACTGCAAGACGAAGACATTTTGCACTGACCCTTGCTTGCGCCAGTTGCAGCGGGTGACCCGCTGAGGCCCCAAATGGCATTGTGCAGCGAAATGATCGCTGTAATCCGCACGCGATAGCTGGATACAAACCGACTGTGTGGCGGGCAAGTTCAGTCGCCGAAAACAGGATTAGTTTTGATCGCTTGATATTTAATATTTGCTGTGCCCTAGATTGGCTTGATTTTTCCGTAATAATGGTTCGGAATGATAGAATCATTTAGTGCGACAAAGTTGTTCAGTTCTTGCGTTTCCGATCTATCTGAACGAGGCCGCATTTGACCCTTAAGATGCAACTGCACCACTCGGTGCTCAATACTCAAATACTGAACTCGGCGGATGCCGGACGCGACGCTTTACCGGTTGAGACAATCGCGAAACGTGGCCGCGATCAGAATAAACCGAGCTTTGTAGCTTGAGGCATGGAGAAGCATTTTGACTGCGCAAAAGCCCAGCACATTCACTCCGAGCGTTGCATTGGAATCGATGAATCTTGATGAACTCTGGTCGCTGCATGAAGAGATAAGCAGTCTGCTTGCAGATCGGATTCAGGCAGAAAAGCTCGAGCTGGAAAAGCGTTTGGCTGTACTTCATCGGGGAATAGCCTCACCGGAGGAGCAGGCCGACGCCGGTTCCCTGCCAGTTGCCAAGAGACGACGAAAATATCCACGCGTACTCCCTAAATACCGTAATCCTCAAAGCCCTTCCGAGACATGGTCTGGCCGTGGCAAGTTACCGCGGTGGCTGGTAGCCGCGATCAAAACGGGGAAAGGGATCGAGGAATTCCGGATCGCCGACGCCAATGTCTCTCCGGAGAGACAGAGGGCATAGGGCTTTCGCATGCGAGCTTGCCAGTATGGGTCTTCAGCGACGACCAGAGCCTGTTCGCTTCTGATTTAGAAGCGGGCTCTGGGATTTGAATTAACGCGTTTTCTTCGCGTGAACCGGTATCCGTTTCGCTTGAAAACGCTATAGAGGCAGCGTTTGTCTATTTTGACCTCTTTTTAACGCTTCTGTAACGATTCGTAACGCTTCCGTAACTATTCAAAGGCAATCAGCTTTTTAGACGATCGTAACCCGAGTTATTTTGCGGCCGTTGTATTCGTAGAGGGGCGCCGTATGGGGTATCAAGATTGGGAGCGTGTCGCGAGAGAGCTGGCTGAGATATTCCCGAGGTTTGAATGCGCTGGGAACTCTCATTTCGAAGGGCTGCGGTTTCCCGATCATATATCGCTGTCGCTGGAGCGCTCCTCTAATTTGGCGGAGCACAAAACAGAGGCACTGCTTGAGCACATCGCGCAAGCACTGGATGAACGCGTTATTCCATGGCGCGATTAAACGCAGGTGATAGCTAGAGCATGATCCCGAAAAGTGGAAACCTATTTTCGGAAAAGATCATGCTCAAACCAAAAGACAACCGACAAGTCTGATCCACGCAACCCGAAGGGAATACCGGTTCGCGTGAAGAAAACGTGTCGATGAAAAATCCTGGAGTCTGCTTCTGATTCATTAGAAGCAAAAATGCTCTAGGCTCGATACTCAATTGTTCTTGCGGTGATTGATTGGGGCTGATTCCTTGTGTCCGGGAGGATTTCCGGATGTCGAGGAAACGAGAAGTCTATTGGCTTTCGGATGTGGAGTGGGAGGTGATCC
>Ga0209963_1000379_pt1 | contig 85690 bp, 70 predicted proteins | sample ThiBio_1000_biof_2_FD_183957 | JGI IMG/M metagenome (GOLD analysis project Ga0209963, IMG submission 183957) | Wastewater bioreactor microbial communities from Cape Town, South Africa - Thiocy_cont_1000_biof (SPAdes) | ecosystem: Engineered > Bioreactor > Thiocyanate-remediating >... | reverse complement strand
CCGCCCTAGAAGTTGAGAGAAACGCTCGCCAAGCGACAATAAATTGGCAATTTAATTGTGAAAAGGCTCGCACCAAACTTCAACGTCTTTATCCTGACCTATCAAAATTAGCGTGACTAAGTACTAGTTCAAACTAGCAACATTGGTTAAATAACAAAAAGGCGGGTTACCCGCCTTTTTGTTTTTATACTTTTGATGTATTTTATTCCTCCAACTAACTCCCGGTAATTTCAATCGGTCAATTTGAACTGAAAGAACCAGGGTCCATTTGCTACACTCTGCGCCTGGTTGGGAGAATTGTAGGGCTTCTGGTTGGTCAGGGCCGGGTGCAAGGTCAACCGCCAATCCCCCTTGCGGTCTTGCAGCGAGTTATCAATTTGCACGATGGTCCCACCATCCTGGCTGGTGAAGATTTGCTGGGAGTTATTATAGTAATTGACCTGGTCGCCGCTGATAGACATATAGAGCCCGGCGGCATTCAGGTCAAAGTCAAGCGGGCCGTTTATCCCGCGCAGGTACAACCGGGTATAGTCGGGCCGCCGGACGACTTTTTCCAGGGTAACGGTCTGCCCTGAAACCGTATCGGTCAGGTTCAGACTGCTTACCAGGGCCGAATTCTGATAGGGCACACTCAGGTTAAAGTTAAACGGACCTTCTATCATGGAGGAGGCCGAGCTATAAGATTTGTTCGCGACACCACTTTTTACCGGGAGGGTACGGCTGTTCGCCTGCTGCGAGAAGGCTTCAATTTCCAACCGCAAGTTTACCAGGCTGCCCGAATTAGTCCCGCTCAGGGTAGAGGCATCAAACCATTCTTCGCCTGCGGTGGACCCGTAAGGCATTGGCGCTGGTGCCGGGGCCCCGGCTACTTTCTCCATTTTAGTGTAAGCGGCATCCCCGCCGTACGTGGTTACCTGTCCGCTCGATATTCCCCCCAGCCGTTTGAGTTCGTTCCCCTGGCTGTCAAACAGGTGCGTATTGAGGGGCATATAATCTGTAAGCGGAAAATTGCTGTTGGACAAAACATACTCGATAGTTATCCGGTCGTTGTCCGCCTGGACCAGGGGCAGGTAAAGAGTTGAACAACCCACCTGGATAGTGCGGGCATTTTCGGAGGGAGGGGCCGCTACTCCTTCTTTTATACAGGCAGGTTCCGCAACGCTATAGGAATTGGAAGGGCCGACCCCGTTCGCTTTGGTGAAAACAAACACCGCGCCGCCCATCAACATAGCCAACCCTAGCAGGGCTACCACCAAACCTAGGAGCCAGCGAAAAGGTTTCCGGGCCGGACGGGCAAGGTTCAGGTGGCGCAAAGTTTGCGGTTTGGGCAGCGGCACCGCGTAACTTTCCGCTTCGCGGGCCCGCAGGCTCTGGGCAATACTCAGGTTAACCAGGTCTTCGGGCGGCTGGTGCTGGCGGCAAAGTTTATCCAGGTCGTCTATGAGTTTGGACAATTCGGGATCGTCATCTACTTTTAGCAGGTCGGGATATTTATTGTAGACGGTCTGTTGTTTCATAGGGCCTGCTCCTTGTACTGCTTGCGTAAGCCCTGAAGGATGCGGCTCAATTGTTTCTGGACGGCTTCTTCCCGTTTGCCCAGGATAACCCCGATTTCACGGGCGGTAAACCCGGCGGCGAACCGCAACGCCAATAATTCCCTTTTGTCGGGGTCAAGCTGGTCGAATAAACTCCGTAACTGTAAAAGTTGCTCCTGCTCTAAAAGGGTGGTTTCCGGGTACTGCTCGCTGGCTGGGTGTTCGGATTCGGGCAGCAAATCCCAGGTAACGGTCGGACGCGCCCGCCGGAAATTATCTACGGCCAGGTTATGGGCAATTCGAAAGAGCCAGGCTGAAAAAGGTAGTTGTCCTTTCCGGTAGGAGGGCAAGGCTTTCAGGGCTTGCAAAAAGACCTGCTGGGTAAGGTCGGCGGCATCTTCCCTGGTGTTGGTGTGCAGACAAAGATAGCGGTAAACCGGCCCCAGATAACGCTGGTACAACTTATCAAAAGCCTGGGGATTGGTCCGCGCCGCGTTTACTAAAGCCAATTCTTCCTGGCCGGTGATGGTTTCATTTTGTTCCGAGAATGGGACGGTTAGGGAGGTAATTGCTTTTACCCCATCCTGAAAAATGCCAAACCCGAATCGCTTCATGCATTTTCCCTTCAATAAATGTGTCCGGTCAGTTGGTGATGCAAATAATGTTGCAAAGATTATAACGCGCCAGCATCTAAAACCGGACATCTAAAACTTTTCTTTAGAAGCATTGAAGCGGGTTTCAAAACTTTTTATCAAAATAAATGGCAAGGTTCATGGCCTGGCCCAGGCTGAGCTTTGGGGCGTGCCCCTTTCCCACACCAGGATTTGATAGGTGTCGAAACTCGCTATTCGGGTTGGCGGGCCAAATGTCAGGAGCAGGGCCAGGCGGTCGAGCAGTTTGGCCGTTATTTTGGCGGTTATACCGGCGTTGCCCTGGCCTGGGTCCGTGGTGCGAAAGGGTGGGGGGTCGGTCTGGTAAAGCATAAAGAAAGGTTGGAGGGTGGTCGCTGGGGGAAACGGCTGGTACCAGTCGTCCCTGGTATTCCAGCGGTAAGGGGCATATTTCAAACCTTCCCGCCTTACCGGGCGAACCCTTATCTTATTTTCGGACTGGACCGTTAGAATATTCGCGTCCCAGTAATCAGCGTATCCCTCGGTCAGGCGCTGCTGGTCCAACCAGGCTACGAGGGCTGTTTGTGGGGCTGGTTCTGCCGGGGTATTTGCCAGTTCCATAAAGCTCCACATCGTCGGGACAATTAGGACCAGGCAGGCCAACCAGAACAGCCAGTGTCTGACCTCAAACAAATCGCCCAGCCTTTTGGCTAACAGGATAAAGCCAAAGACCACTGTTGGCAGTAAATAGCGGGCCGTTGCCAGGTCGGTCGGGGCGGACGTAAACAAAAAAGCGGCTATGTTGGCGGCAATCCCGGCCAGCAGCAGACAATCTACCAGCCCAGCCAGGGTAAAAGTTTTTCTCTCTCCCCAGAGTTTTTTAAAAGTCCAACCCAGCGCCAGTAACCCGGCGATAAGCAAAAAGATATTTGGGAGGAGGACGTACAGAAAACTTTCGGCCAGCAGACCTACATTTTGATCCAATTGGTCGAAAGTTATAACCGGGGTTACGGGGATGGTTTTTACCGGGCTGAACCGGCTGAGAAGGACTGCCAGCCCCGCGGCTGCCAGGACATACCAGCCCTCTTTGAAACGGTACAGTCCCAGCACGGCCAGCGCCGCCAGTCCCACCGGGATTGCCCCTATAACCAGGGCCAGGGGGTCACCCACGATACCCAGGGTTAGCAAGACGAAAGTTAACCCGGCCCCGGCCAATTTCCCGGCCCCTCTATTCGTAAAAATTTGGGTGGTCGCGATAAAAGAGGCCAGGCAAAATAAGACCGTTCCCATGTGAATAGGGCCTTCCAGGGCCAGGGAGGCCAGGGTGTAAGAGGGAGTTGCCAGCAGCAAAAAAGCGATCACACTATTTCGTAAGCGCGAGGTTACCAGGCCGCTTCCGCTCAGCAATATGCTCAGAAAAATAACCCCGCAGAAGATGACGGTCGGCACTATTTGCATTAAACCCGGTTTGAGGCCAAGTAGGACATTGCCCAGGGCGTAAAACGGCACATCGGAAGTTATAAAAGAGTCGGGCGGCAGGTTCCAACCCCGCAGCAGCCAGTTACCACTCGCCAGATCAGCCCCGGTCAGGATGATGGTGGCGTCGTCCGAGTTTGGTGGCCTGAGTTGGGCCAGGTGTAACAACTGCGGAAACCACAGGCCCAACGCCAGGAGAGCCAGGCCGGGAATAAAAAGCTTTTCCCGGCTAAAAATCGCTTTCTTAAGAATAAATATATTTTTGGACCTAAATTTATCCAAGCCGGAACCTCGTCGGGGTCTGTAACGACTAAAAACACGCAGGCAAATAAACCCGGCCAAAGGTGTAGCCGGTTGGGTTTTAATTCTTTAAGTTGGTTTTTAGCCGGGGTGAAAAATCAATCGGTTAAAAAATTGAAGCGGCCCGGAAAGACAAAAGCTGCTTCCCATGCGTTATAACGCTGACGAAACGGAAATCGGACATCCCAATAGTTGCGGGCATTAATCCGCATTTGACAATGCCGAGGCTGAATGGCAAAATAATCGTTAAAATTGGGGTAGTCGAGCGAGCTTTTTAATAAGGTCAGGAGGAACCAGTCATCGCCAGTCCCATCAACGAAGAAGATTTACTTCTTTCAATTATAATCCCGGTTTACAACGAAAAAGAAACTATCAGAGAGATTGTTAAGCTTGTAGAAGCGGTCCCTTTCCCCAAAGAAATCATTATTACCGATGATTGTTCGACGGACGGCACTCGCGACATTATCCGGGAAATGGAAAAGGAAGCCGCCGCACGGGAGCCCGACCCCCTGAACACCTTACGATTTTTCTACCATCCCGTGAATAAAGGTAAAGGCGCGGCCCTCAAAACGGGCTTTGAACACATTTCGGAAAAATCTAAAATTGTCATCGTGCAGGACGCCGACCTCGAATATGACCCGAACGATTACGGCACCCTGATTAAGCCTATCACGGATGGCCGGGCCGATGCCGTCTATGGTTCGCGGTTTTTGGGCACGCACCGGGTCTTTTTGTTCTGGCATTACCTGGCAAACCGCTCCCTGACCTTACTCACCAATATCCTCTACGATACCATGCTTACCGACATGGAAACCTGTTACAAGGTCGTGCGTTCCGAGGTTATTCGCGATATGAAGTTGCGGGCCAGCCGCTTCGACTTTGAACCGGAAATTACGGCCAAGATTTTGAAACGTAAACTTAAAGTTTACGAGGTGCCTATTCACTATAGCGGGCGAGACTATGCCGAGGGCAAGAAAATCGGCCTGAAAGATGCTTTTGAAGCCCTGTTCGCGCTTATTCGCTACCGTTTTACCGACTAGCTAGAATTTAGGAAGTTTTCTAACCATGATTGTAATGAAATTTGGCGGCACTTCGGTCGGTAACGCCGAGCGCTACCGGGAAGTGGCCCGGCTCCTGGGAAGTTATCTCGAACAACAGCCGGTAGCGGTCGTAAGCGCCATGGCCGGTTCGACCGACTGGCTGCTTAATACGGCCCGCTCCCTGGCCGACGGTGGGCGCAACCCCGCTGCTGCCACCCATAACGCCGAAAAGAGTGTCGCGGTTTTCCTGGCCCGCAACAAAGAAACCATCGCCGCCGCTATCGTGAACCCCGAAATTCGCAAACAGGTCGAGGAAACCGTGGAGGCGCAGCACCAGGTCTTGTTGCGCTTACTAACCGGGGTCGAATTGCTGGGTGAACTCAGCCCCCGCTCTCTGGACGCGGTGGCGGCCTTTGGTGAAAAGATTTCGGTCCAGGTGCTGGCCGGGACGCTGCAAGACCTCGGCTTTAAGGCCCAGGCTATTTCCGCCGAAGAACTGATTCTGACCGACCGCACCTTCCAATCAGCCCGCCCCCAGATGGATGTTACCACCGCCCGCTGCCAGTCCCGGCTTTTGCCGCTGGTCGAGAGCGGCGTTATCCCGGTCGTGACCGGTTTTATCGGGGCCACCGAAGACGGCGTGACGACCACGCTGGGCCGCGACGGCACCGACTTTAGTGCCAGTATTGTCGGGGCCAGCCTGGACGCCGACGAAATCTGGATCTGGAAAGAAGTGGACGGCGTAATGACCGCCGACCCGCGCATGGTGCCGAACGCCCGCTCGTTGCGCCGGATTAGCTACGCCGAGGCCGGGGAGTTGACCCACTTTGGCGCGAAGGTCATTCACCCGTTAACCGTGATGCCCGCTATCGAGAAGGGTATCCCGATTTACATCAAAAACACCTTTAACCCCTCTTTCCCTGGCACCCGGATTGACCACGGCCACGAAGCGACCGACGGTGTGGTCAAGGCCGTGACCAGCGCTAAAAATATGGCCCTGATAACCATCCTGGGCGGGGGCGTCCTGACTGTACCGGGTATCGCGGCGAGGGCTTTTGGCAAAATGGCGGCTCTGAACGTCAACGTCTATATGATAAGCCACGCCAGTAGCGGTCACGACCTCTGTCTGGTGGTCGAGAAAAAGGTTATCCCGCAGGTTGTCCCGACCTTGCGCAAAGAATTCGAGCGCGAACTGGAACTCAAGGAAATCGAGGCGATTGAGGCTGACCCCCAGATTGTCACCATCGCAGCGGTGGGCTCGGGCATGCGGGGTGCGCCGGGCGTGGCAGGCCGGTTGTTCAGCGCCCTTGGCCGTAAGAGCATTAACATCGTGGCTATCGCCCAGGGTTCGAGCGAGCTTAATATCAGTTTGATTGTTTCGGCGGACGATGAGCAGGAAGCCCTGCAAACCATCCACGAGGAATTTCTATCGTTGACCGGCCTGGGCAAGACCCTTTCGCGCAACATGTCCGGTCTGCGCGGCCAGAACTAACGGCTCCGCGCGGGCTATTCATGAATAAGCAGGCAAAGTCGCTTGATAGCACTCTACATAATTGAAAATAGTCGGCAAAGTCTGAAAACACACTAGCAAGTGAGGTAGCGTTCTGAACAAGCAATACATCAACTGGAGCGACATCGAGCGCATGGTCGGTAAACTGTTACGCCAGTTGCCCTCCAACTACGACAATATTATGGTTATCACGCGGGGCGGGATGGTCCCGGCCTGCCTTATCAGCGAAAAGACCGGGATTCGCAATATCCTTTGCGCGGCGGTTATGTTCTACAATCACCAGGAACAGACCTTGCCCGAACCGATTTTCTTGCAGTTCCCCGAAGACTCCCAGATTTACGGCAAACGTATCCTGGTGATTGACGATGTCTGGGATAGCGGCACGACTATCATGGCGGTGCGCGAACGGCTCCTCCGGGCGGGCGGCAATATTGACGTGTGCGTCCTTAACTATAAACCCTCTCACAGCAAATTCGCGGGCGAGAAACCGGACTATTACGCCGAGGAAACCGACGCCTGGATTGTCTATCCCTGGGACCCGGAGCGCGAACTGCCCTAACAGGCCTTTTCAATCAAGTTTAGAGGTATTGCTATGCTTTTACCGATAGATAATGCCATGCTCGACCGGACGGTGGCCCAGGCCGAAGTCTCGCCACGCCGCCGTATGATTCATCGTTACCATGAACATCCTGACCCGGTCCAGCGCATGCTAAACGCGATTGAGCCGGACAGTTATATTATGCCCCATAAACACGAAGACCCCGACAAAGTCGAGGTCTTTCTGGCTTTGCGGGGTCGTGCCCTGGTCGCCAGCTTTACCGAAAAAGGTGACGTTTTGGATTGTGTCGAGATTTCGCCGAATGGCCCCAATTACGGGGCGGAGATACAGCCGCGCACCTGGCATGCCGTCCTGTCGCTGGAACCGGGTACGGTCCTCTACGAAGTGCTGGAAGGCCCCTACATCGAAACCACTCACAAGACTTTCGCCGAGTCTTTCGCGCCCCCGGCCCACGAACACGCCGCCGGGCTGGCCTGGATGCGCGAAAAACTGGCCGCTTATCTCTAACTTACCCCATTAAAACTTTCGCTTGAACACTCTTTTGATGGTTTAGCGCTTGTACCCTGGCTCAACAGGGTAACTTCTGTTCAGATTCCCTTCTCGCATTTTGACCTCAAATAGATTCCTATTTACCCCTGATTTCACCCGGTTTGTTTAATGTTAAATCGGTGAATTGTATCAAGCCGGTCTAGTTGAGAAAGGTAAATAGTAAAATGGTTAGGGTAGTAGATAAACCGGGAAGTGAGGTCAAACCACCTGCGGATAACAAGCTGCCAGCGACGGTTAAGGTAGCCGCCTGGAGCGCGCAGCATCGCTGGTTGGTCTTTGGCCTCTGGTTCCTTTTTACCATTGGCCTTTTTGGTATTAGCCTGGGGTTAGGCGGTATCAAAACCCAGAGCGCCACCGATAGTCGACCAGGCGCTTCTGCTAAACTGGAAGCTATAAAAGGTTGGGATACCTTTGAAGCCAATAACGTTGCCAGCGCCGGGGAACAGTTCCTTTTAGTAATCAGCCATCCTTCCCTTAAAGTTACCGACCCGGCCTATCATCAGGTTATCTCGGACATGTACAAACAGCTTGCCACCTTGACTATCACCCAGGACGGCAAGGTTTTACCGGTTTTGAACGAGTTTGCCGACCCCTATACTCTACCGGCCCAGGCCGGTTTGTTCTCGCCGGACCTCAGTAGCGTCCGCTTTGTAGGGACGGTGGAAGGTGATAGCGCCCTGGTCAAGCAGAAACTTGCGCCTGTCAAAACCCTGCTGGCTAATTTCCAGGCCACATACAAGGACTTCAAAATTGTCCCTTATAGCTCCACCCTCGGTAACGACGAGGTTTCGGAATTGATTTCCAGGGACCTGGATAGTTCGCTGATTATTACCATTCCGCTTACCTTTGCGATTTTACTGTTAGCCTTTGGGGCGGTGGTAGCTTCGATAGTGCCGTTGGTAATGGCGGTCGCCGCCTTGCTGGGCGCTTTCGGCTTGCTGGGTATCTATTCGCAGGCTGTCACACCGGTCAGCAGCTATGCTACCCAGGTGGTGGTGCTGATTGGGCTGGCGGTGGCGGTAGACTACTCGCTTTTTATGATTACGCGCTTTCGCACCGAGCGGCGGCACGGCCATACCAAGTTGGAAGCCATAAAAACAAGCAGCAGCACTTCAGGCCGGGCCGTTTTCTTTAGCGGATTGACCGTGGCTATTTCGCTGGCCGGTCTGTTCTTTTTAGATGACCCTATTTTCCGGTCAATGGCGATTGGCACTATCGGGGTAGTGCTAATCTCGCTTATTGGGAGCCTGACCTTCCTGCCCGCAATCCTGGCGATTCTCGGTAACGGAGTTAACTGGGGTCGTATCCCTTACTTTGGGCGGGACCGGGCCGAAGGGAGTGGTTTCTGGGGCGCGATGGTCCGCCAGGTAATGCGTTTTCCGGTGGTCTTTTTAGTGGTGGCGGCGGTCCTCATGCTGGCCCTGGCCTACCCTGTCACCCAGTTAAAGCTTGGCGAAACCGACCTTTCGAGTTTCCCGGCAAAACTGCAAGTCGTCCAGGCGTTTAATCTGCTTAACGAAAAGTGGCCGCAAGGCACCGAACTAAAGCTGGAAGCCATCGTCACCCAGGCTGACCGGGCCGATACCAAGGCTAGCATTGAAAAGTTCGAGATCGCCGCTTCGCAGGTTAAAGGTCTGAGCCAGCCTAAAGTCACTTATTCCACCAATGGTAAAGTGGCCGATGTAGCCCTGGTAATGAGCGGGCAGCAAAACGATACGGCCAATCACGACCTGGTTAAGAAGATACGGCAAGAGGTGGTCCCGGCCAACTTCGGCAACCTGGCCGGGGTGCAGGTCTTCGTGACAGGGATGGCCGCATATAGCATGGACAGCACGAAAATCTATACAGACGCCATGCCGCTTGTTTTTGCCTTTGTGCTGAGCTTGAGCTTCATCCTGCTGCTGGTAGCTTTTCACTCAATTGTTATCCCGGTTACGGCTATTGCCATGAATCTGCTATCTACCGGGGCTTCTTACGGCGTGCTGGTGCTGGTCTTTCAACTAGGCTTCTTAAAGGACCAGTTAGGCGTGACACCGGGTGATGTCCAGAACTGGGTGCCGGTCTTTATCTTCACGATCCTGTTCGGCCTTTCCATGGATTACCACCTGTTCCTGTTGACGCGCATCAAGGAGGCCCGCGACCGGGGCTTATCCTCCAACGAAGCAGTGGCGAAGGGCATTCGTATCACTTCCGGCACTATCACCAGCGCGGCAATTATCATGGTGATGGTCTTCAGTGTATTTGTCACCTTGCAGATAGTCTTTATCCGGCAGTTAGGTCTGGGGTTGGCGGTGGCGGTCTTGCTGGACGCTACTATTGTACGGTCCTTACTGGTCCCGGCGACTATGCGACTCCTGGGCGACTGGAACTGGTTTATGCCTAAATTCCTGGGCTGGATTCCTCGCGTTACCATAGAAGGCGCATCCGGCGAACCGGAGGAAACCGAGGTTGAGGAAGTGCTGCTTAAGGTTTGACACCATGAAAAAAGCCTGGACCCATTGCCGGGCCCAGGCTTTTTCTTTTTAATAGCCGGTTACTTCAAAGATTACTCGCCCCTGCCAGCTTCCACCGGGCGGGACGATAAGCAAATTGCTATCGCTCAAACCTTCTTCCTCGAAATTAATAGCGTTGGGCGGACAGGTATACGGCTCGACACAGAGCGAAGGGCGGTTCGGTTGGGTGAACAGCACCCAGTCATGAAACTGGTGGTCGGCTTTAACCTGTACTTCCAGACCCACGCCGGGATCGCGGAACCCCGCCACGCTGTAATCCCCCTCAAACTTTATATCGCTATACATGTGGTCGAAGGGACTGGAACCGAGCGGGCGCCATTCCTGGAAATCGTCCTGGGGTTGGAGCGGAACGGGGGCGGCGTCCGGTAACCCTCCTGGCGCGGCCCAGCGTTTGGCGGCGGGGATAAGCACTTCCAGGTGGGTCCGGTCGGGTACTTTTTCGGTTACAGCTAAAGGAGCCTGTAAATAGGGATGCAGCCCGTAGCCAAAAGGCAGAGCCTGTTCGCCGGAACGGTTATCCACTTGAAGGTCATAGATGAGGCTGGCACCTGCCAGGGTCTGGCGCAAGGTCAACCCGAAGTCGAAAGGATACCCGGACCGGCGGTCTTCGGAGAGGTCGCCCGGCTCGATGACCAGTTCCACGAACGCGCCTTCCTCGCTGACGCCCTTGTCTTTAACCCGCCAGGCCGCGTTTATCACGACCCCGTGAATGTGGTGGACCCCGCCTTTATCGGTGACGGGCAGGTGATATTCTTTGCCCTCGAAGTTGTAGCGGGCGTTGCGGACCCGGCCTGGAAAAGGCCACAGGATAGGGACACCCGCCTTGAACTTGCCGCTTTTCAGGTCGGGCGGGTTCTGGGGGTGTTCGATGACTTCATAGGATTGGCCGTTTTTGGTGACGCTCCACCCGATGCAGTTAGCCCCGATACCGGGGGTGATATGGGCCTCGGCCCCGCCAGCCGTGTCCCGCAAAATAATGATTGGTTCACCCTGCCAGTCGCCCTCTACCGCTTCAAACCCGCTTGCTGCTTGCTCTGCCACGCTTCGCTCCTTTCGGCTAACCCGGTTTCATAATTTATGGTTTCGGTTTTACTTCCCGCCCCGGTCCTCGTTCTGGTTTTCTTTCTCTAAATAATTCTAGCATACCTCGTATGCACCCGGCTTATCAGGCCGCATAGGCCCTATGGCTAAACTAATTACTTAGCTTATAACTAAGAGTATGGAACAAACAATGCAAGAAAAAGTTAGCAGGGGCCACCAAACGGTGCTGGCTCGAAGTAGTACAGAAGAACGAGGAGGTTATAATGGAAAGTAAATATGAAAATAAATATATGGTAGATAACAACACTTATAATGTTTTGCAGGCGTTTGTTTCTACCCTGGAATCACTCGAAGCCTATCAAAAGTATTCCAAGGATGGGAACGACCAGCTCTGGCAGCAGGTAATCCAACACACCGAGCAGGTAGCGCGTCTTTTACAGCAGCAGCTACCCCAGGTTTTGCAGCAGGCCCAGGGCAGCCAGGGTGCGATGGGTAACCAACGGACAATGGGTAGCCAGGGCACAATGGCCAGTCAGAACCAGCCTGGAATGGGCCAGTCCACCAATTATGATGCCGGTGGCAACTACGGGTCCAGCAGCAGTAGCAACTATGGCTCCAGCCAGCGCCAGACGGACCGGTAGATTAAGCTGACCTGATTTTTAGAATGTTCTTTATTCGACCGCAATTTGCGGGTCATCAATTATTCATAACGGGTTATTCAAACTGAATATAAATGAGCCGGTTCCCGACCAAAGGACCGGCTTAAATTTTATCCAAGAAGGACTGTATAAAATAAAAATAGCGGGCAGGTTGCACCAGATAGAAAACCTGCCCGTGTTAGAAAAAAGAGATGAACTGGACAATAATCTAAATTCCCAGGAAGGCGCCCTCCTGGGCGGCGACATTGCTAAAGGCCTGGAATCTTACCAGCCTCTCGTTCTCGAAAGTCCAGTAATGCACTTCCGGGTTTATCATTTTCCGGCCATTGTTTAACATCTCAATTTCGGTGTAAACAAAGGCGACCACTCTCCCGGTTTCCTCGACAAATTCGCGTGGCTCGAAGACTTCGGTATTGACGTGCCGGGCATACATTTCGAGCCAATCCATAAATCCGGCCTTGCCCTCGTAAATGCCACCCCAGGGCAGGTTGCTGCTACCGCAGGGTGCTTCCCAGGTAACTTTCATGTCCATCCGGTCGAGCATGCTTTCCATCTCACCCCGGGCGAAAGCCGCGTAGAACTCCCCGACTTGTTCGGTATACGTTGTCACTAACATATCGCTTCCTTTCTGTTATAAGTAAGACCTTTCACGGACCCGTAGAACCAATAGAGAGCCTGTAAAGTCTAAAGTTGGAAGGTCGCCACCAGGGCCTTGTATTTGCGGTTCCAGAATTTATCGTTCAGGAAACGGATGAACCAGGGCACTTTTCCGCGCATTTCCAGGGCTTGCTGGTGGGTCATGTTCGCCAGTAGCCAGGGGGCCAACAGCGACAACTCTTTCATCGGCACCTTTTTGATATAAGCCTGGTCCAAATCGGCCTGTTCTTTTTCAGGAATGTTTTTGGAGATGGACGAGTACAAGACATCTTCCTCGTGGGCCAGGTGTAAATCGAGGCAAGAGTGTATAGCCGCAATTAAACCGGCGTAGCGGGCGGTCAGGCTGGCGAGTTCGGGGCCGTCCTGGAGTTGGGCGGCCCGGCTGTAGGTAGCCCGCAGTTCTTCGGTCAGGTGGTCGAGCTCGTGGTGCTGTTTGGTCAACAATTCGATTTCCGGCATAAAATTCGCGTCGTATTTGCTGATAGCCGGGTAGAAATAGGTATCTTCCCCGTGATGATGGGCGGCAAGCTGGGTCCAGTAGAATTCGAACCAGCGATTGGCCCGTTCCAGTTCATATTTGTTCAGTTTCCCCCGGCGCTTGAGGGTGCTGTCAAGCATCTTCAGGTCCGTCCGTAAAGCGGTATGGACGTTGGTAAAAGATTGAATCAACGGCTGGTCGTTCACAGTGAGGACTCCTTTCAAAAGTTGGTAAATCATTGTTTTTGTTTTTGACTAATACCATCTGTAGGGATGGGTAATTTTTAAGAAACTATTTTTTCCGGTCTCATTTTGGGTTTGGGCGCGCCCCTGTTCCATTTCGCCAGCATGTCCCGGCGCAACCCCGCCACACCCGGTCCTTCCAGGCGGTCGAGCGCGGCCTTCCGGCCTGTCAGGGCCAGTACCAGGTCCATAGTTGAACCTTTGATTTCCGGCCCTTCGCCCCACGACCATTCCACATCGGTAGCGACCAGCCGTCTTCCGGCGGCGAACCTGCCTGCCGGGGCCATCCCGGTCAGCCCTTTTATCTCGACCAGGGTATCCAGGGCGGCAATTTTGCGCTCCTGCGGCACCTGGCGAGGCCGTCCCAGCGGGATGGTGATGTCCCATTGGTGAATCATGTGGTCGAGAAAGTGTTCTTTCATCGGCCCGACCGTAGCGACACCCCGGTGTTTTTTGGCGGTGGTCCAGCGGTCGAATTCGGCTAGAAGGGTTGCCGGGCTGTTTTCCTCGCCGCATTGAGTCGAGATTTCGTGGGCGGCCCTGGGAAAGTTAAATTTATACTTTACGCCTAACAACCATAAGACTTGCGGTAACGGTATCGAGTAACCGCCCACGAAGTGCCCGGCGATGTGGCGCACCCGCCAGCCCTCGCAAAGGGTCGGGTTTTCCCATTCCTCCGGGGTCAGGCTGTGCAAAAGCTGGCTCATGTCGGCCAGTTCGGCCCGGACCAGTTTTTTGTAATCGTATTTAGTCTTGGCTGGCATAGTTCATCTCCTGCAAATTGTGAATAACAAAATGGTAACGCGGCCTGGTGCTAAATCCATGTGGGTTAGACCTGGACCCTGGTGGCTTCTCCGGACTGGAAAGCCCTGGTGTTTTCTCCCCTTCGTTCCAGGCACACGTGGATGGCCTGCTTTGGTCGCAAGGTTAATTTCGGGTTGAGGGCCAGGGATTGGCCCGGCAAGAGGCGCATTTTCCAGCGTTGGGCCAGGGTGGCCAGCGCCAATACCCCTTCCATCCAGGCGAACGGCTCCCCGATACAGAGCCGGGGACCGCCTCCGAAGGGAAAATAGGCCATCCTGGGAAGGGCGGATTTGAATTCGGGGGTCCAGCGTTCCGGCTTGAAGCGTTCCGGTTCCTCGAAATAGCGGGCATCGCGCTGCACCAGGTAGGGGCTGACCAGCACCAGGGCATTTTTCGGGATGGTGTAGCCGCCAATCCGGCAGTCGTTCAGGGCATAGCGCGGGATGACATAGGCCGGGGGATAAAGCCGCAGGGCTTCCCGGAAGACCTGTTCGGTATATTTCAAGCGAGAATAGCTTTCCAGGCCGGGCGCGTCTTGTCCCAGGACTTCTTCGAGTTCGCAGTGCAGTTTCGCTTCCACCGCCGGGTGCTGGCCCAGCAGACACCAGGCCCACATCAAGGCCAGGGCGGTCGTTTCGTGGCCCGCCAGGAAGAAGGTTAAAAGCTCGGTGCGGATTTGCCGGTCGCCCTGCCCGGTCTGGGAGCCTTCCACCGGGTAGATTTCGAGCAAAAGCGAAAGCAGGTCGCCTCGTTCCAGCCCTTCGGCCCGGCGTTGGGCCACCAGTTCGTCCATCGAGGTATCGAGGTAGACCCTGGCCTCCTTAAAGCGGCGGTTGCTCGCAAGCGGTAGCTTTTCAATCAGCCTGACCACCTGGATAGGTAGGAGGAAACGCCGGGCCCAATCGTGCAGGGCGTTAAGGGCGTCGGCTAACTCCGGTTTGTCGGTTGCCACGTCTATATCAAAAAGGGTCCTGGTGACGATAGCCAGGGTTAGTTGCTTCATTTCTTCGGTCAGGTCAATAACCTGGCCGTCGCGCCAATCCCGCTGTTTTTCTTCGCTGTACTTGACCATCGTCCGGGCGTAACCCGCCAGCCTTTCCCTGTGGAAGCTCGGTTGGAGCATCCGGCGAGGTTGAAGGTGGGCCGGGCCGTCGCTGGTAAAGACCCCTTCCCCTAAAAGTTCGCGCAGGAGGGTCACGCTTTCGCCTTTAATAAAATTCTTTTGCTCGCTGACAAGCACGTCCCGGATGTAGTCGGGATGGTTGAGAAGATAGACGTCGTTCAGACCGGCTTTGTAGTAGACGATGTCGCCATATTCGGCCATTTTCCTCAAGAACCCGGCGGGATCGCTCGCCATTCCGACCACCTGGTTCAGGCCAAGCGGTAACCAGGTGGAAGGGCCGGGAGGCCGTAAAAGAGTTGATTTTGTAGACACCGGACTGTTTCTCCTTACAATTACTTTTAATTTTCTTAATTTGGTTTGCTTTTTTATTGGGGCCGGGCCAATCCCGCGCCCGGGTTATTCAACCGGACCTGGCAAAGCCGTTGAACCTCTTTGAGCAGACCGCTAAAGAAAGCCGGGCCGGTTACACCCTGGGTATCGCCCTCCCGCCAGAAGCGGAGAAAAGCTTCGTGGACCACGTCTTCGGCCTGCTCGGTGCCAAGTTGTTTGACCGCCAGGCCAAAGGCAAACCGGCCATATACCCGGTACAACCTTTCCAGGTGCTTGAAATCCGGCCTTTTCGCCCCACCGGGTTCAACTTGAAAAGTTTCTGACATACACAGCCACCCTACGCCAGGTGCGGCTAAACTATTCCTGCCGTGCGCCTTTACCTGGCGGTGAAAATAGGAAAGTTAGACCAGACCCATCCGGTCTGAACCAGGGCAGGAAATTGAAATATTGAATGCGTTTATTTAGAAAAAGGCCCTAACACTCCACGCCCTTGCAAGTGATTGCTTTTTAATAAGGGGCAAATCATTTGCGGGTCTGAACCTGTATGCGCCGTTTCGGATTGGTCCGGCAGTAGCACCACAGGTTTAACTGACAAGATTGTAGCAAATGAATTTTTTCGTGAAATGGGGAATAGTACGTAAAAAATAACTGCGTAGTACGTATAAAACGGGGGTTTTTATAATTTAATAACGGATTTTGACAGCCCAGAGATGGCGTAAGAGGTTTACTTTTTACTGAAGCGGTAAACCTGGCGCCACTCATATAATCACATTTGCTTGACGAAGATTAAAAATTCGTTTACCATAAAGGTAGCTAATCTTCGTCACTCTTTTATGTTTCGTGTTAGGATTTCGACACCAGAAATCAAAGATTGCCTTTTATTGAGATTAAAACCGCAGCCGTGGCAGGCTTGGGGCGGTTATTTCTAATCCTGGGTTACTTGAAGAAATAGTTCATTAGCGCTTAGCCGTTTCTAATCCTCTAATTTCAAATCCATATATCAGGTTTGATTCCCTATGAGTAACCAAAAATTAGCCGAAAGAGTCGAAAGACAATTTAAAAATAATCTCCCGGCCCAGGTTACGACCATTTTAGGCCGTGAGAGAGATGTGGATGCCGTCCACAAGCTTTTACTCCGTGAGGAGGTCCGGTTGTTAACCCTTTCGGGGCCGGGTGGCGTGGGCAAGACCCGCCTCAGTTTGCGGATTGCTGCCGGGCTGGTCGAAGATTTTGATACCATTTGCTTTGTGCCGCTGGCGGCCATTCACGACCCGTCCTTGCTGCCGAACACTATCGCCCAGGCTCTCGACATAAAGGAAAGCCCGGACCAAACCTTGCTCCAACGCCTGAAAGAAATCTTGCGTCCGCACCAGTTGTTGCTAATCCTGGATAACTTCGAGCAAATCGCCGCAGCCGCGTCCCTGCTTTCCGAATTGCTGGCGGCGTGCCCAGCCTTAAAACTGGTCGTAACCGGGCGCTCGGCCCTGCACCTCTACGGCGAACACGAATACCGGGTGCAGCCGCTGGCCTTACCTGACCTCGCCAACCTGCCGGAGGTGGCTCAACTGGGGGAAATCCCGGCGGTGTCCCTCTTTGTCGAACGTGCCCAGGCGGCCCGGTCGGACTTTGCCCTGACCGAGACCAACGCCGCCGCCGTAGCCGAGATTTGCGTCCGGTTGGATGGTTTGCCGCTGGCCCTGGAGCTGGCTGCTGCGCGGGTGAAACTCTTGCCGCCCCAGGCCCTTTTGAACCGCCTGGTCGGGGGCTATGGCTACAATTCGCTCCAACTCCTTACCGGCGGCCCACTCAACAACCCGTCCCGCCAGCAAACCCTCACTAACCTGCTCGATTGGAGTTATAACCTGCTGAACCCGGCGGAACAGAAACTTTTCCGGCAGATGGCGGTTTTCGTGGGTGGTTGCACCTTACCGGCGGTCGAGACTGTCTGCCGTTCTGAAGGTGAAGCTAAAGTGGCGGTTCTGATGCGCGCCGAATCGCTCATTGATAAGAATCTGGTCAAACAGGTCGAGTTGCGAGACGCCGAACCGCGTCTGCTGCTGCTCGAAACAGTCCGCGAATATGCCCTGTCTTACCTGACCGAGGCCGAGGCCGAGGGTTTAGCAGATTCTACCTGGCTCCGGCACTGCCGCTATTTTACCGAGTTGGCCGAAACAGCCGAGCCTGAATTGACCAGCGCGAAGCAGGCCGAGTGGCTGGTCTTGTTGGAGCAGGACCACCATAATTTCCGGGCGGCTATGAAGTGGGCCCTCGAAAATGACCAGGCCGAACTGATGCTCCGGTTGAGCGGTGCGGTCTGGCGGTTCTGGTACACCCGTGGTTATTACACCGAAGGCCGAAACTGGCTGGAAACCGCCTTGAGCCGGTTTTCCCAGGTTGGCGGCGAATTACGGGCCAAGGTCTTGATTGGGGCCGGGGTGCTGGCCCACGCCCAGAGCGATAACCGCCGGGCCAAAGCCGCCTTTGAAGAAAGTTTAGAGCTTTTCCGGGCCGCCAGCCTTAAAGGGCGTATCGCCATCGCCCTCAATAACCTGGGGGCCATTGCCGTGACAGAAGGGGAGTTCGAGCGGGCCTTCGATTTGCACAGCCAGTCTCTCGAATTGCGGCGGGAGTTGGGGGATAAATACGGTATTGCCAGTTCTTTGAGCAACCTGGGCGCGGCAGCGATTTCGCTAAACGATTATCGCCGGGCTTTGCCCTACCTGGAAGAAAGCCTGGAAATACGCCGGGAGTTGGGCGATACCTGGGGAGTGGCCCTTTCGCTCAATAACCTGGGCGCGGCCACCGTCAGTTTGAAAGACTACCCAAAGGCTTTCACTTATCACCAGCAAAGCCTGGCGATACGGCGGGGCCTGGGTGATAAATGGGGGATGGCGGTTTCCCTGGCTAATATGGCCCAGGTCGCTTTCTTTTTAGGCAACCAGGACGAGGCTTACGATTTGGGCCGGGAGAGCCTGGTCCTGCGCCAGGAGTTGGACGATAAACTGGGTATCGCGGTGGCCCTGGAAATTTTTGCCCGCCTCGCCACCTTCCAGAAAGAGGCCGAACTGGCTGCCCGTCTTTTAGGGGCGGCGGCTTCTTTGCGGGATAAATTTAATCTGCCCCTGGAACCTTACGACACGGAAGACTACGAGCAGCTGCTTGCTACCATAAAGACCGGCCTTTCACGCCGGGCTTTCGAGTTAGCCTGGGAAGAAGGCCGGGGGCTTTCCCAGGCCCAGGCCATCGGTTTGACTCGCGAGGTAAAGCGGCCTCAAACGGTTTTACCGGACGCTCCCGCACCGGAAACTCCCGCCACGACGGAGGAAAAGCCTGCTGCCACCCTTCCGGTCGAAATTCCCGCGCCTGCCTCGCCCAGAAAGGCCGCCAAGCAAGCTTTTGGGGGCCTGACCGACCGCGAACGGAACGTGGCTCTCCTGGTAGCGCAGGGCAAATCAAACCGCCTTATCGCCCAGGAGCTTTTCGTGAGCGAAAGGACGGTCGAGAAGCACGTCGAGAATATTTTGTCGAAACTTCAGTTTATTTCGAGGGCCCAGATAGCCGCCTGGTCGGTCGAGAAGGGCCTTGCCAGGAATCTTTCCTCGGAGCCCGTTTAAGACTCCGGCTTCTTTTTGCTGGGAATTGGTTGGGAAAGCGCCCTACCCCTGAGTGTTCTAAGGCTTAACGAAAAAAGACAGGCCACTTTGCTTAAAAAGCGGCCCGTCTTTTAATTTACCCGTAAATAACCTGTCCCTGGCTGTCTACGGTTACCTTGTATTGGGTCAATGCGGTCCGGGCCGGGCCTCTTTCGGGGGCGCCGGTCTGGGTGTTAAAGGGCACCCCGTGTTTTGGGCAGTAAAGGGTCTGCTGGGATTCGTCAAAGGTCAGACTGACCGGTTCGTGGGTGCAGATGCCGCTAAAGCAGGCTACCGAGCCGTCCTGCCGGTGTATGACGAAGGCCGCTGCCCTGGTGTCCGGGGTCGTAACCGCAATCGCTTTACCTGCCGCCAGGTTGGCGATGGTAGCCAGGACCGTGCCGGAGGTGGTCGCCGTGGTTGCCGCCCCGGTAGAGGCTGCCGCAGTAGTTGAGGCTGCGGTGTTGCTGGCAGCGGTAGTCGCTGCCGTGGTCGTGGTTGCACCGGTAGTAGCGGTAGAGCCAGCAGTCGTAGCCGTAGCGGCACTTGTCCCGCTGCTTGCGCTGGTTGCGGTAGCTGCCGTGGTGGCAATTACACCGGTTGTATTGCTGGCCGTGGTAGTGACGGTTCCACCATTTTTAGCCAGCACTTTCGCAGATAAGCCGCCAACCGCTCCACTTAATAGGACTGTCCCGGTCATCAGCAGAAAGCGCCGCCGTCCGAGCCCTTTATCTATGGTGGCCGCGGCGTAGGCCGGTTGCAGCGGCATAAAACCACCCATCGCCGGGGCCGGGATAGCCCCCGGGGCGGAAACGACCTCAGTTTTGGGCCGTGCAACGCTGGCGCGGGCCGGGGCGGGGCCGGAACTGGCCGCTTTGCGTTGCTGGTCCCGCCGCCGGTAGACCACGAAGCCGATGGATTGAGCCACCACCACGAAAGCCGCCAGGGCTATCACGCCAAAGGTTATAAGCGGGTTGCGGTTGTTGGTAATTTCCTGGCCGAAAGTGTGCAAAAGAGCCACCACGAACAACAGGTAATTAAACCGCTGAAACTGTTTCCATTTGGGGCCTTTGAACTTTTTTAAGAAATAATTGTTGGACAGCACCAGCAAGAACAAAATCACCAGCCCGGCTACCAGGCCCAGGTAGTCACTCAGGTAAAATAGGTCAAAAGAAAAGGTTAACCCTGCCCCGGTTTGCTCGAAGAAATAAAGGAGCAGGTTGCCGCCAAAGTAAAGGAGTAAAGACGAGACCATATGCACTATAGCCGTTATCCCCGCCCAGATACCGGCATCCCGCCTGAACATCACGTTGACCGGGTTCTTGCGTTTCTTGAGCATGTTGATGGGACCGATTGCCAGGGTGAGCAGGACCAGTAACAGGGCTACATACCCGGTTCCCAGGGAGACAGTTTCCATGAAAGACTGGTTGGGGCCGCCGACGAAACCGGCCACGATACAGCCCAACAGGCTAAAAAGCGCCAGCCCGTAGTGGTTAGTCAACCTGGGGTGGTCCTTGCGATAAGTAGTGATTGTGGCGGTAGATAACATCAAAAGTCTCCGTTAGAATTTATTTTTTGTGTTTGTTATTGTTGCTACAACTAAATTCTAAGGGACGAAGATTTGGGCAAAATTGGAAAAGTATGTGAAATTTCTAATTTACCGGAAAATGGTGAATCCTGGGTTATTTATCAACAAACCCGGCCAAAAAGTCGGAATATAACACATTTTATACGGTTTTGGGTATAGTGTTCTTACCGTTAATGTTATATATTTCCCCATATTCGAAACGCGGCCTGCCTGAATTTCGGACCCTCCTGTCAGGTCATCCTTTTGAAAAATGTGTCTAAAAATTCCAATTTCTAATGCAGGTTAAGGAGCTAAATATTTATGGAGTATCGCAAACTTGGGAAATCCGGTATCGAAGTATCTGAAATCGGGTTTGGATCCTGGGCAATCGGCGGGAATCAATGGGGTCCGGTAGATAATAGGGAGTCGGTAGCGGCCCTCAAAAAAGCTATCGAACTTGGCATAAACTTTATTGATACTGCCGATGTCTACGGTGATGGGGTCAGCGAGGAAATTGTGGCCGAAGCCATTAAAGGCAACCGGGATAAAGTAGTTATCTCAACCAAAGGCGGATTGTTCGGCCATCACCGCGACCCCCAACGCGAGCCGGTCTATGATACCCCGGAAAAGGTAATTGCGGCTTGTGATAATAGCTTAAAACGGCTTGGCACCGATTACATTGATGTCTATTTCTGCCACCTGTGGTGGGACAAAGAGGAAGAAACCGAAGCCTTCATGCGCGCCTTTGAAGATCTCAAGAAAGCCGGTAAAGTGCGGGTGACCGGGGTTTCTGCCGAAGACTTTGCCTATATTAAACACTTCAACCGGGAAGGGAATCTGGATGTCGTCCAGGTTGACTACAGCATCCTGAACCGCAACCCCGAAAAAGAAGTGCTGCCTTATCTGAAGGAAAACGGTATTGGTGTCGTTGTTAAAGGACCGCTGCGGATGGGTATTTTGACCGGCAAGTTTAACAGCCAGACCACCTTCACCGACACCGATATTCGGCAGAACTGGCCGCAAGAAGCCTGGTTCAAGGAAAGCCTTGCAAAAGTCGAGCGGTTGCGGCCTCTGACCGAAAGCGGTAACGGCGGGTCCGACAGCCTGGCCCAGTTGGCTTTGCGGTTTGTCCTGGCGAACGATGCGGTCTCGGTAGCTATCCCAGGGGCCAAGACTCCGCAGCAGGTCGAGGAAAATGCCAGCGCTTCAGTCCGGCCTTTGCTGACCACCCAGGAGCGCCAGGCTCTCGAAGAACTTACCGGGGCCGCTTTAGCCGGTTAAGCCTTTCTCCTGAAAGTAAAATCCCCTGGTGGGCGGGCCAGGGGATAACAAATATTCCCGATAAAAAAGCTCTATTTGCAACTTGCGTTTAGAGCTTTTTCATTCCCCAGTTCTTGTGAGTCGGGGGTTATTCGGCGTCAGGGCTGGGCAGGGCGACCTGGGTCGCCGCTGACCCCTTGTGCTGGTGTGCGGCCAGTCTTTTATCTGAGGTTTGCCAGATAGTCTGCCACTTGCCGCTACGGAAACGCCAGGTGACGAGAATTGCCATTACCAGCGAGTCGCACCCCATCGCCAACCGGCCCCCAATGAGGCCGAAGTGTAGAACTTCGATGAACAAAAAGCCCATGCTAACCCGCAAGCCGACACTGGTCAGCATGCGGACATAGAGCGGGAAGCGGGTATCCCCGGCCCCGCGCAGGGCCCCAATGAAGATAAAAGAGGTCGCGATAACCGGGTCGAACAACCCGGCGATGCGCAGACCGGGGATGGCAGCCTGGACCACTTCCGGGTCACCGATTAAGAGGTTCAAGAAGAATTCCGGGAAGAAGAAGAAGCATAGACCCATACAGGTCATGAAGATAAGACCCATTTTGTAGGCGGTGAAAGCGAAAAGCCTGGCTTCTTCAGGTTTCCCGGCCCCCAGGCTTTGCCCCACCAGGATGGTTACAGCGATACCCAACCCGATGCCCGGCAGAAAGGAGATACTATCAATATTGATGATTGCGTTGTGGGCCGCAAAAGTGGTGGTGCTGAGACCGACCAGCATCCGGTTGAAAAAGACGATCCCGACCTGGAAAATGTATTGCTCCCCTATGCTCGGCCAGGCCTGGCTGAACAGGTACGAAGTGGTTTCCCGGTCCAGTTGCAATTTGAAAGGTACTTTGAAAGCGGTTTCGGGGGTGCGGCCCAAAGATTTGCGGCCAAAAACCACCGAGGCGGCTACCAGCGCTCCCAATGACCACGAGACCGCCGCGCCCAGGGCCGCTCCCTGCACGCCCAGGGAAGGCATACCAAGTTGTCCGTTAATGAATATCCAGGCAATCGCGACGTTGGTGGCGTTGACCATGAGCATAATAAGTAAAGGTGTGCGGGTATCGCCGCTACCGCGCATGGCGGCGTTACAGGCTACCAGGACTGCAAAAAGAGGCATGCCAAGGGCGGTGGTATGCACAAAAAGGATGCCGACCTCCTGGAGTTGGCCTTCCGCGCCGATTAAGAATAACAGGATGGGGGCGAAGGTGTACATTATCAGGGCGGTCAGGAGGCCGATGCAAAAAGCCAGGAGGATGCCTTGCCGGGCGTAGTTTCCGGCCCTATTTTTATCTTGCGCGCCCACCGAGCGTGCGACCAGGGCGGTGGTGGCGATACCGATGCCGTTATACCCGGCCAGGGCAATCCAGCTAAAGAACTGGCCCAGGCTGGTGGCGGCCAGGGCGGTCGCGTTATCGTAGCCAACCTTGCTGCTGACTTCTTTTGAAATGTGGCCGATTAGAAAGACTTCATTGAGGCCTACGGTCAGGTTTAAAAGCTGTTCGGTGATGGCGGGCCAGGCCAGTCGCCAGACCCGGCGGCGGTGCGTAATATTCTCGTTGCGGTCGGAGGCTTGACTGTCGGTGCTTTGTGTTTCCGATATATCCAAGATAAAACCCCTAAAAAAGCCGGTATCGACCGGCCTCGTGCTATTTATTATATAACTCCCACATCTTTAGATAAATTTTAAAAGTTTGACTATAACATGTCAATAGGCCATAAGACGTAGATACGTTAAAAAAGGGGGTATTTTGGTAAATTTGCTAAATTTTGCGGTTTAAATATGTGCTGGAAGACAAAATTTATCTTCAACAGGCGGCCAACATTACAATGATAAAAGTAGGGCCAATTTAAGAAGCCCCTGGCAAGAAAAAGTTTGCGGTAAAGTTAAACTTTTGACGATTTGAGGTCAACCCGGTTATAATTTATATTATATGTATATAAAAACTTTGCTTACGGACCGGCCAGAGGAAGCGGCGAAATTGCTGCGGGCCGGTCAGACCGTGATTTTTCCAACCGAGACGGTCTATGGCCTGGGTGGGGATGCGACCAATCCCGACGCGGTGGCGGCTATCTATGCGGCCAAGCAGCGTCCGGCGGACAACCCTTTGATTGTCCATATCTGGCATCCCGCCCAGGTGGATGAACTGGCCCACGATATTCCCGGTTACGCTCGCCAGCTTATCGCGGAATTCTTTCCCGGCCCTTTTTCTTTGCTGTTGCCCAAACGCCCCCTCATTCCCGATATTACGACGGCAGGGAGTTCGAAGGTTTGCCTGCGCATGCCTTCGCTCGAACTCTCCCGCGAATTCTTGCGCCTGGCTGACCGCCCGGTGGCAGCGCCCTCGGCCAACCTTTCGGGGCGGCCCAGCCCGACCCGCTGGCAGGACTGCCTGGAAGACATGGATGGCCGGGTTGGAGCGATTTTGAAAGGGCCGGAGGCGGTCTTTGGCCTCGAATCTACCATCGTAGATGCCAGCGGCCCGGTCCCGGTGTTGTTGCGGCCAGGCGCGGTCACGCTCGAAATGTTGCGCCGGGTGGTGCCGGGTATCGCGACCGACCCGAACCTGGTAGCCGAGACGACACCCGGTATGAAGTACCGGCACTATGCCCCCAAAGCCAAAGTTAGCCTGGTTGAGCCGGGGGAAGTCCTTCCCTGGGTGCCCGCGCAGGCCGGGTATATCGGCCTGACGGCCCCGGCCTTTGCGGTCGAATATCAGTTGAGGATGGAAAATCTAGAGGAATACGGTCAGAAGCTGTTCTCGTTTTTCAGGGAGTGCGACCGGCGCGGTCTGTCTGCTATCTTTGCCGAGCGGGTCGAGCCGACGGGGTTGGGCCGGGCCATTATGAACCGTTTGCGAAAAGCCGCCGGGGAAACGAGTTAAAGCTTGATGAGGCCACGTTGGGCCGCGATACGGGTGGCTTCGGTCCGGTTGCCCGCTCCTAACTTTGCCAGTATGGCGCTGACGTGAAATTTGACCGTCCGTTCGCTGATGACCAACTTTTGGGCAATCTCCTTGTTCGCCATGCCTTGCCCGATTAGTTCCAGCACGTCCCGTTCGCGCTCGGTCAGTTCTTCCAGGTCGTCCTGGTCCGGCCCGGCGGGCGCGGTCTGGGTCTGGACCTGCCGCAACAACTTCCCGGCCACCACTGGCTGCAACAAAGCCCCACCCTGGTAAACCGTCCTGACCGCCCGGAAGATTTCATTGCGGGGGGCGTCGCCTTTGAGTAAATACCCCTGGGCCCCCGCCTGGACCGCCGACAAAATCCGCTCGTCGGTATCGAAGACCGTAAAAATGATTACCTTCGTATCGGGTTGTTGCTTCATAATTTGCTGCAAAGCGCCCAGGCCGTCCAGCACCGGCATATCCAGGTCGAGCAGCACAACGTCCGGGTGCAGTCTTTCGACCTGAGCGATAGCCTCCTGGCCGTCCCCGGCCTCCCCGATTACCTCAAAATCCGGTTGTGTTTCGAGAATAGCGTTAAGGCCATCCCGCACTACCGGGTGGTCGTCCACGATTAATATCTTGATGGTTGCTGTCATTTAACTACAGGCGTTTCTGTTAAAGATTTGGATAAACTTGTTAGCTTACCGGGACAGTAAGTTCCAGGGTAGCGCCGCTCCCCGGAAAACTGGTGATGGAGAGGCTACCTCCCAGCAGGTGGGCCCGCTCGTTCATGCCGATAAGACCGAAATGGCCCTGTCCGTCGCCAGGGCCCTGGCGATTGGTCTCGGTGGTCCGTGCCGGGTCGAAGCCTAGGCCATCATCTTCAATCCGCAGGAATATCTCCTCGCGCCCCTGGATCAACTCGGTCCTGAAAGTCACTTTGACGTGGTGGGCGTGGGCGTGTTTTTTAATATTGGTCAGGGCTTCCTGGGCCACCCGGTAGACCGCGACCTCGGTGCGGGCCGGGTAGCGGCGGTTGCTGGCCGTCCAGGCGACCAGTTCGAAATGCGCATCTAGCCCGGTTTCGCCCGCGAAATCTTCCACCAGGGCGGCCAGGGCTTCGGCCAGCGGTTTTTCCTGGAGTGGCGCGGCTCGCAGGTCCAGCACTGAGCGCCGGGCTTCTTCCAGGTTGGCGCGGGTAAGGTCGAGCGCCTTACGCAATTTCGCACGGCCTTTAGCCTGCCGGGCCGGGTCGGTATCGTCCAGCAGCACATCGGCGCTTTCCAGGTTGAGGATTGCTGCCGCCATACCCTGGGCGATGGTATCGTGAATCTCGCGGGCTAGCCGGTTGCGCTCTTCGGTGGTCGCCAGGCGTAACGTCTGGTCGAAAAGGCGAGCCCGTTCAATTGCCACGCCGACCTGGTAGCCTATCGTGTAGAGCAGTTGCAAATCGTCCGGGTCGAGGCCACGCCAGTCTGTGCTGGCAACATTCATGATACCGAGCGGGCGGTCGTGGGCGTAAATCGGGATAGAGGCGTGATAGTGCAGACCGTCTGCGCCGTCAATTTCGCCATACAGGCGACTACATTCCAGGACATTTACGTTAGCCGCGCCAGTCATATCCCCGGCCAGGAAGGTGCGCAAACATTCACAGTTTTTGCCCCGCATGCGCGAGGGCCGGGCCGTCAGGAAAGGTGGCAACATCTGGGAGGCCGCCAGGTAAGGCTCATTGTTGGCTTCGTCAAGCAGCCAGACCCAGCCGGTCTTCAGACCGAGTAGTTCGGCCACCAGCCCAAGGGTATTTTCCAGGGCGCTTTTGACATCCACTGAGCGATTTAGCTCCTCGGCGATAGCTTTGAGGATACCAAATTCGCGGGTGCGCTGTTCGAGTTTTTCTTCGGTGCTCAGACGAGCTATCCGGTTAACGGTCGGACGTGCTTCGGACGGTTTGCTTCTTGTCATTACATTATATTCTACTCATCCGGGAGCCATTACGAGCCTTTTTATACGACGATGCTAACAACAATTGAATCCCTGGGACAAAACCGGCCTTTCGTGGTGAAAACGGGTAAATTTCTTTCTAAGATACTACTTTCGAACCTGAAAATCAACGATTGTATAAACGGGAGGGGGGTGCTAGAATACCCCTATGGACAACCAACACTACAGGCAGGTGTCGCGGGAAACACTCCAGATTAGTACCAGACTTTAAGGGCAGCAGGTTTGATTTTACTCTGGCTCGAATTGAAGAAACTGGCCCTGGCCGGGCTCCGGTTGGCCGCCGGTTTATTCCTGGCGCTTGCCATGCTAAACCTGGGGGTTGGCGCGGCGGCCTTAGTAGATAACCAGTCTGTCAGTTCGGCCAGCCCTGCCGCGCCGGGCCAGGTTGCGTCCGGTGGGCTATTGCACCTGCAACTATTCGGGTTCTGGCATATCCACGAAAGCCTGGACCAGAGCCAGGACGCCCCACTCCCGCCGGGAGTAACCGAGCAGGATGAGGGAGTTTTGCCCGCTCCGCCGGTCCGGTTTCTTTACCTGGGTCAGGGCAACCGCCTGGATAGCGATTTCGGTAGCGGGGTTGTCCAGAAAAGTTTGACCGATTTCTCGGACCCGCATCCCCTGGTCGGGGTCGCCGGGCTGTCCCCAATGGCCCGGCAAACCCCTGCCGATGATGGTCCGGTCCCCAATCCCTTTCTAAAAGTTCCGCTAAAACCACCTATTTTCTGAGATTCTTTCCATATTCCTGCCATTTAAAAACCCTGTTTAATCCCGGTTCAGTTTGGATTTCCATGGGCAGCTTTGGCATGATTGGAAACTTATGATTTTGTAAAGTATGGACTTCTAAAAGAATCTTAGAAAGGAACTTTCCTTTGAGAACTGCAACTATGAAAACCACTAAATGGCGTTACAACTTCGCTATCGTCGCTTTCCTGGCCTTTGCGGCAGTGGCGCTGGCCCTGGCCGGTAGCGGGGTTGCCTTTGCCCACGCCCATCTCAAGACCGCAACAATACTGCCCGATGCGACCATTACAGCGGCCCCGGCTACCCTCACGCTCACTTTCACCGAGGAAACCTCGCCCACCGAGACCAAGCTTTCGGTCGCGGACGCCAGTGGCAAACAGGTTGACAAGGGTGACCTTAAAGTGGATGGGGCCAACGCGACGGTCAGCCTGAACACCCTGCCCGACGGCAAGTACACGGTTACTTTCCGCTCTTTTACCGAAGACGATAGTGGCATTATCAACGGCAGCTACACTTTTACGGTTGCGAGCGGCGGTTCGGCGGCGGCAGGGGATGCTTCCAAAGCTACCCAGCAGGAGAGCGTCGGAGAAACTGCCCCGGCAGCCCCGGCTACCGGTGAGGGCGGCCTGGCGGGTAATTCCAGCTCCTTTACTTTACCAGCCCTGCTGATCCTGGTCGGTACGGCCTTCTTCACCGGGGCAATACTGGTTATCCGGCAGAAACGGCGGGCCTAGACTGGTAGCCCTTTAGCTTTTTCAGGTTTAACACCGTGACCGTACCGGCTAGGTCCAATCCCCCTGGTCCGGTCACGGGTCAACGAAAGTGTGCAAGAATAGCAGTGACAAAGTTTTTCAAACCAGGATTTCTTCTTACTTTTTTGGTAGCAGGGTTTGCGGTGGTAAGCGCCCTGGGGCTCTCCACCGGGGCGGCCCTGGCCCACGAAACCAGGGACGTTGACGGAGGCAAGTACCAACTTCGAGTCGGGTTTATAGACGAGCCGGCCTACCAGGGCCTTCAAAACGGCCTCGAACTGACCGTCTGTAACGGCCAGTGTTCGACTAAGCCGGACAGCAACGGGGTGCTTGCCAACGGCGTTACCGGGGCTTTCGATACCCTCAAAGCCGAAGTCATATACGGTCCCAGCACCATGCCCCTGACGCTGGTGGCGGTACCTTACCAGCCCGGCAAATATGATGCCATGTTTGTCCCGACCCGCACCGGAAATTACACTTTTCACATCAGCGGGACGCTCAACTCGGATAAAATTGACGAGCGCTTTACTTCCAGCCCCGATACTTTCGATAGCGTCCAGCCCCTGACGGTAGTCCAGTTCCCCGATAAACCGGGGTTCGAACAGGGGGGCAGTGTCGGTTCGGTTACGGTCACAGCGGCTACTCCGGTCGCGACTCCCGGTGGTTCGACGGCTACAACCGTAGCGGCAACGTCTGCGGTGACGACGAATCCTACGGCCAGCGCGGCAACCCCGGCAAGCGGTACCTCGACAGGCGCGGTCCCGGCAGGTGCTTCGGCGAGTGACGTTCAAGCTCTCCAACAACAACTGGCGGCCCAGCAGCAAGCTCTCGATACGGCCAAAAACAATGCCTCGTCGGCGAATACACTCGGACTGGTCGGGCTTATCGTCGGGATTTTGGGTCTGCTTGTGGCCGGGGTAGCCCTGTTCATGAGTCGGTCGAAAGGGAATGGTGGTTCTCCAAAACCGCGCCGTGAGGTTGAAGGCGGATAATGTCACAAAAATAGTGTCAAAAATTAAGCTTCTCTGCCTACTTACTTTCCGGCGAGTTATAGTATCCTGGGTGGGAGGCAGAGATTCTTTATTTTAAGGGGAAGGCCAGTGAAAATAGCGATTGTAACCTTTGAGGGTTTTAACGAGATAGACTCTTTTGTGGCCCTCAACATCTTGAACCGGGTCAAGCAAGAAAACTGGAAGGCCGTGATTGTCGCCCCGACCGAAGTTGTAACCTCCCTAAACGGCGTGACTATCCACGCTCAAAAGTCGTTATGTTTTGTCGCCGAGGCGGATGTGGTCTTGTTTGGCAGCGGGCGCCTGACCCGCCAAATCGTCCAGGACGAACGGCTGCTGGCTAAACTAAAAGTAGAACCGGAGCGTCAGCTTATCGGCTCGCAATGTTCGGGCGCGCTCGTTATGAAGAAACTGGGGTTGGTCGAGAATGTGCCGCTTTGCACAGACGCCACCACCCGGCCTTTCTTGCTCGAAACCGGGGCCACGGTTTTAGAGCAGCCGTTTTATGCGAACGGTAATATTGCCAGCGCCGGGGGGTGCCTATCCGCGGTCTACCTGGCGGCCTGGGTTATCCTGAACCTGGCGGGGCGGGCCGCCGCCGAGGACGCGCTCGGCTATGTCGCGCCGGTTGGAGAGCAGGAGCAGTTTGTGGCAAACGCTTTAAGGGTAATAACCACTTCCCTGGTGACAAATTAGAGAGGATATTTTTGGCAAATACAGAGTTGAAAGCGGAATATGCCAGCCTGGCCGGGCAGATTTTGGCTAAAACCTGGGGTGGGCCGGTACGCCTGGGCGATTATGAAGAAATGAAGGGTAGCAAACGGCTTATAGTCTATCGTTGCGCTGTCAAAGAGGCCCCCAACGGAAGTCCCGCTACCGTAATCATCAAGCACGTAAATTATGAGCCGCCCCGCCAGCCGGGCGAGGAGCCCGCGGAAGTGACACCCGCTCTTATCGCTAAAGACTGGGCCGGGCTGGCCTTTCTAAGCGAGTTGGACCTCGACGAGCCGCTGGCTCCCCGTTTTTATGGTGGGTCGATGGAAGTCGGCTTGATGGTGCTGGAAGACCTGGGCGGAACTTCGGCAACCCGGCTCGACCATCTTTTGCAGGGTGACGACCCGGAGGCCGCCGAAACGGCCCTGCTGGCCCTGATGCGTTCGGTTGGGCGGCTGCACACCGCCACCGCCGGTAAAGAAGGCCGCTACCGGGCTATTCTCAAGGATTTAGGGGTCGAGCAGCCCACCGACTTTGAGGAATACAACTTTTCTTTTCTCCGGCCTTCCCTGGAAAAGCTCATTAACATTTTGGAATTAACGCCGTCACCCTCAGTCTTTGCTGAAATCGAGCAGGTCTACCGGATTATGCACGAACCTGGTACTTTCCTGGCTTATGTGCATGGCGACCCCTGTCCCGATAATTGCCTCTTGGTGGATGGGCAAATGCGCCTCTTTGACTTCGAGTTGAGTTTTTTCCGGCATGCCTTACTGGACGGGGCTGACAGCCGCTTTCATTTTCCGACCTGCTGGTGTGTGAACCGGCTGCCGGAGGATTTGTGGCGACGGATGGAAAATACCTACCGGGCCGAACTGGTCAAGGGCCATCCAACCGCCAGCGATGATGCCATTTTCTACCCGGCTTTATTGGCCGCTGGGATAGGCTGGTCGCTGGCTTTGCTGGAATGGCAGAGCCTGGAAAGTCTTTTCGAAAAAGATTACGACTGGGGTACCTCGACGGTCCGGCAGCGTGTCCTGCTGCGTTTTGACATGACGGCCCGGAGCGTGGCGGAATTAGGTTATTTTCCGGCGCTGGGTGCGCTTTTTGGCGATGTATATAAAAAATTGCGGGACCGCTGGGTGCCCGAAATCGAGGAAATGCCCCTTTACCGGCCTTTCCGCCCGAAATCTTAGGCTATTGTTCTCAAAGAGGTGTTTGTTTTGACTTTTTCGGTGTGCCAATCCGTTTTATCCGCCGAGGCGCTTTCCCCGCTTATCGCCGAAAATTACCGTCAACTGGGTGAAATTGAGGCTTGCCGGTTTTTTTACCAGGGTTTGAACGATATATACCAGGTGCACTTTGGCCGGGCAAAATATATGCTGCGGGTTTACCGGGCCGGTTGGCGCTCGAATAGCGAGGTCCTTTTCGAAGTGGCGATGCTGAACCACGCATCTGAAAAAGGGGTAGAGGTTGCCAGGCCGGTGCCGCGCCACAACGGCCAGTTCTTCCTGGAGATAGCCGCACCAGAAGGGTTGCGCCAGGCCGTTTTATTTACCTTCGCGCCCGGCGGGGAGATGCGTTATAACGAGGAACAGGCTTTGTTGTTTGGACGTACTGTCGCGGGATTGCACAACGCTTTAGATACTTTTTATAGCCCGCAGGTTCGCTTCAAGCTCGATTTAGCCCACCTTCTGTACGAGCCTTTGCGGCTTATCGAGCCTCTTTACCGGGAGCGTCCGGCCCAGGAGTGGCAATACATTGAGGGATTGGCGGGACAACTTGAGGCTAAATTACACAAGTTCGAGCAGCAGGGTCTTGAGCGAGGGGTCTGTCACGGCGATTTGCACCTGGGCAACGCCCATTTCGAGCCTGAGACCGGGCGCACGACCTTGCTCGATTTCGATTGCGCCGGGAGTGAGGGCTGGCGCGCCTACGAGTTAGCGGTCTTTTACTGGGCCAGCCGCGAACGCCTGGAAAAAGTTAAACATAAAGCAGTCTGGGAAGCTTACTTGAAAGGCTATGTCGGGGAGCGGGCCTTAAACCCGCTTGACCTGGAAGCGGTGCCGCTCTTTGTGGCTTTGCGCCAGTTCTGGATTATGGGGATTTACGCCCGGTTGGGAGCTAATTTTCACTACGAAGCCCTGCCCGAACACTATTTCGGGGGTTTTAACAACTATTTGAAGAAGTGGGAAGCAGGTTATTTCGACTTATAACTAAAAATAGCCGGGTTTCACCGAAACCCGGCTATTTTTTCAATACCTCTACAGGCGTTTCAGGAACCACTTCTGGATGCGGTGCAGGCGTCCGATGCGGTGATCGGGGCTACCGTTGCGCGAAAGGTTGTGGTCCTCGTTGGGAGTGCGGACCAACTCGACATCCACACCGTTCCTTTTGAGGGCGAAGTAGAATTCTTCGGCCTGCTCGATGGGACAGCGGAAATCGGCCTCGCTATGCAACATCAATAACGGGGTTTTGACCTTGTTGGCGTGGGCCATCGGCGACCTTTCCCAGATAAGCGGGTTGGTCCAAATGTCGCCCTCGAACTCCGATTCGACAAAGCCAAAACTGATGTCCGAGAGGGTGTACATCGTAACCATGTTGCTAACGCAGCGCTGGGTGAGGGCAGCTTTGAAGCGGTCGGTATGGCTGATAATCCAGTTGGTCATGTAGCCGCCATAGCTGCCACCGGTAACCCCCAGGCGATTTTCGTCCACGTAGCCCTGGGCTATCACTTTGTCTACCACCGCCATAATGTCGTTGTAGTCGTGGTTGCCCCAGTCGTTGTGGATGGCGGACTGGAAATATTTGCTGTAGCCGACGCTGCCGCGCGGGTTGGTATAAAGGACAATCTGTCCCTGCCCCGCCAGGGCCTGGAACTCGTGGTAGAAGCTATAGCCGTAGGCGGTGTGCGGTCCACCGTGGATTTCGAGGACCAGCGGGTATTTTTTGGAGGGGTCGAAGCCGGGCGGTTTAATCAGCCAGCCTTCCACGTCCACCCGGTCGTCCTGGCTGCGGGCCACAATCAGTTCCGGCTCGCCCAGGTGAACCCCATTCAGCCATTCGTTGAGGTTCGTCACCTGGTGGGCGCTATCCTCATCTTTATCGAGCGATTGGACAAAAACATCTCCCGCGATAACCGGGGTAGTTTTGGCGTAGGCGACCAGGTTTTCTTTACCCGCGAAACTGAAGTGAGCGATGTGGGCTTTATCTCCGGCGAGGCTTTTCGGCTCGGCGCTGCCATCGGCAGGAACCCGGAAGATTACGGCGCTGGCGTCGCTGGTGGCGAGGAAAAAGACTTCCTGACCGTCGGCGCTCCAGACCGGGTCGATATCGGCGCTGGCCCGCAGGTCGGTGTTGAGGAACTGGGCGGTAGTTTTTTCAAAATTGGGGGTCAGACAGCGGGCTTCCCCGGCGGCTCCATTTTCGTCCAGATCAAGCACCCAGAGCCGGTTTAGCTCCATAAAAGAGCTGTTTTTGGGGTTCTGATGGCCCAGGAAGGCCAGTTTGGTGCCGTCCGGAGAGAAGGCCGGGTGATTGGCCGGGCCTTTGCTGCCGGTCAGTTTGACCGGTTCGGCGTTCGCCTCGAAGGGGTCAATCAGCCAGAGGTCGCTGGTGCTGCTAAAATCGGCCAGTTTCTGGTCGCGGGTCGAGCTAAAGGCCAGCCGTTTGCCGTCGGACGAGAAGGCAAGGGTCGCTACGTTGAAGGGGCCGCTGGTTATCTGCTTCGGGGTGGCAAAGCTATCGGCGGTATCGACCAGCCAGATTTGGGTGTGAGAATCGCCCGGCACCAGGCCCCGGCGACCATCGGCGCGGTGTTTGACCCGGTTGAAATAGACCGGGTTGCCGCCGACTCTTTTTTCCTCAAGTTCTTTAGCTTCACGGGCCTGCCGGGCTTCGGTGGTTTCCGGTTTGGACCAGGCGGCGGCTTTGGCGGCATCGTCGGGTGTTTCGGCCAGGACCGCCAGGTAGCGGCTATCCCCCGACCAGACCAGGCCGCTAACGCCGCTTTGCAGTTCGGTCAACTGGCGGGCTTCGCCGGGGCCGGTCACATCCAGCACAAAGACCTGCTTTTTGTTACCTTCGCCCCGGTCCGAGAGAAAGGCCAGCTTTTTACCGTCCGGCGAAAGGTGTGGGGCCGAGTCGCGGCGGGTCCCGGCGGTCAGGGGGCTGCTTTTGCCGCTGGCGAGATCGGTCTGCCAGATTTCGCCCTGGTATATATTCTTCTCGCGGTTGACATAAAACACATCATAATAGACGCGCCCGCCGTCCGGGGACAACTGGACTTCGCCGAGCAGTTTGAACTTGGTCAGATCTTCGGGTTGGATACCCGGTTTTACGGTTGTTTCGGTTGTCATTCCATCCTCACTAGAATTGTTCGTATTTTTCTCGATCCAATCATCGGTACTTAAAACCTGGGAGAAACGCATTTGCTGCGTGACCAGGATGGCCCGGTGGAGTTCTTCCGCCGAAACCCGGCCCGCCGAATTGTCGAGGGCCAGCGTCCCGGTAGCATCCGAAAGAAATTCCACGTTCAGACCCATGTGCAGGGCTTGCCGGGCGGTAGTGTCGCAGCACATCTGGGTCATGTAGCCGGAGATAACCAGGCTGTCCACCCCGTTATCCTTGACCCATGCTTCGAGGGGAGTGCCGGTAAAACTGCCCGGCAGGGTCTTTTCGAGCAAGAGGTTGCGAGGTCGCCGGGCTACTTCGGGTTGAAGTTCCCATTCGTGGCTGCCACGCCGGAAGGTCCGGCTATCCGGTTGGGGCGCGGTGTGCTGCACCACTACCACCGGAATATGGCTGGCGGTCGCGGCGTCCATCACTTTAAGAATATTTTCCAGGTTCCCTTCCGGGTAGGTTACCGGCAGTTTGCCGTCAAAATATTCGTTCTGGACATCAATAACCAACAGGGCTTTTTTCATATATCTCCTAGAAACAGGTTTGAGCAGAAAAAGTTGGGCTGGTTTAATAATAATATTTTGGTACAGGGTTGGTCAAACAAAATGCCCGTCTAAAAATTCAGGCGGGCGCATGTTGTTTCTTCTTAAGAAGATGGTTGCTTCCAGAAGGTTTCACATGACAAACATGCGGTAGTAAATTTCCTGCAACATGTGCCAGAACGAAATATAGCGTTCTAAATCACCACCATCATGCATTAAAGACCAGGCTTCCCATTCACCATCCTTATTGACGACCAGGGGATTTAGCAGATAAAAATCGTTGCCATCATAATCGCCAATGAAAAGGGTAGCCAGGGCGTGTCCTATTTTAGTGATAACGTTATTCTGTTTGACATAATCATAATATTCTTCATCTGAAACGGTATCATCTAGAGGTAGGGAGCTTCCAAGTTCCCTTTCCCAGAAATCTTTGTCATTACCACCGTCAATACCCCATTTAACTTCGGATAAAGGGAAAAGTTCTGCCAGCATTCCCTTTTGGTGATGAACAGCTAGGCCATTCGAAACTTTTAGGAACTGGCGGTAGGACGGTGGGAAGGTGATTGCCAGGCGGATTTCGGTGGCCTCAATTTCAGCCTCGCTGGCGGGGGTCCGGGTCAGTTGAGGATTTTCCCGGTCATATTCTTCTAATGTACCGGGATCAAATAAGAAATCTTCTCTTATTCCCGGTTTGAAAACGAGTTCGTTCCATTTTTGCAAAAAAGGTTGCCAGGAATAAACCAGTGTAATTTTATTGGTAGTCGGGTCTAAAATTCGCTCAGGTTCCAGCCATAAAACTCGGCTCTTCTCGGCGTAATCTTCATGCACAATCAGCATTAATTCATAAAGAGAACGGTATCTGGTGACAAATGGTTCGTTTTCGTTGAGCAGCCAGGCTTCCCATTCGCCTTCAGAGGTGGTTGTAGCCGGGTTTAGTAGAACTCCACCACCGACATAAAGCATATTTTGAAGCAATTCTTTTTGGTCAATAGTGAAAGAAGAGAGTTGCCCGTAATCCCTGGAATTATAGTCTTCAGGAAGTTCTTCCAGCCATTCGTCATTCTTAAAAAACTGTTCCCACCGCTCGAAAAATTTAGGGTCAGACTTCTCGAACCAGTCGACTTTCTCAAGGTCCCAAAAATAAAGGTTATTTATATTAAATTTTGGGCCGCCTACTGCCAGGAAATCCCGGTAGGAAGGGGGCAACGCTTTGCCGAGCCGCGTTTCTAAAGCCTTGATGGCCGCCATCAACTCCGGTGACGCATCCAGGCTAAAAGTGACTCTTTCAAAGAGATGGCCGTAAAACCAGGCAAATTTATCGTCCAGTCTCTGTGCTTCATCGGACCACCAATTCAGTAAATTTAGCCAGTCGTCGGTAGTCATTTTAGAATCCCTCCGCTTATATGATTTTTGCGAGTCCACCAATGCGATTAAGATTACAGGCAAATCTATTTTGAAAGTAATCTCAATATTTTAAAAAATTGGCCGATTAAAAAAGAATTATTTGGTTATATTATATTTGAAAATTGAAAATAAAGTAAGAGTTGGAGGGTTTAACGGCGGACGAAACGCCGCACCACGCTACGGAGTTCTTCCAGGCGGAGAAGATAGGCCGCCCCGGCGTAGACCGCCCCGCCGAGGCCAATCAGGAAGAAAGTAATGATGATAACGCCGATTTTATCGGCATTTGCCAGCGGTTCCTGCAAGGCTTTCACGCCGATGAGCAGCACGAGCCCCATGAGGTCGGCAGCGATACCTATTTTGAAGATAGCCACCAGCAAGACATCGGTGTTGCCCTCGGTGAGCGAACCTACCTGGCGGGTGAGGAACCAGTAGAGCAGGACCATCTCGGCGGTGGTGCTGAGAGCCAGGGCCAGGGCCAACCCGCCCTGTTGCAACGGCCCGATTAATAACACGCTCAAAATGAAGTTCAGCCCAACTGTGACCAGGGCCACCATTACAGGGGTGCGGGTGTCGTGGAGGGCGAAAAATCCCCGGGTGAGGATTTCCACCACGCCATAAGAAACCAGGCCAAAACTAAAACATAAGACGGTCGGGCTGACCAGGTCGGTGCTGGCGCTGTCGAATTTACCGCTCTGGTAGAGGGTCATCACGATAGGGCGGGCCAGGATACCCAGGCCGAGCGCGGCGGGCAGGGCCAGGAAAAAGACCTGCCGCAAAGCCCCGATAAGGGTTTCTTTCATCCCGGCCAGGTTATTTTCGCCGAGAAAACGGGCCATCGCCGGGAATGCCACCGTGGCGAGACTGATGGCAAAGACCCCGTGTGGTAACATGAACAACTGGTAAGCCAGGTTAAAAGCGGTCACGCGGGCCGGTCCCTGCTCAAGGCCGGACCCTAAATTTGTCGCGATAAAGAAGTTGGCCTGGAAAGCGGCCTGTCCCAGCAGGCGGGGTAGCAAGGCCCGCAAAACCTGTTTTGCACCGGGAGCCTGGCTATCCAGGGAGGGGCGGAAATAGAAACCGAGCCGGTAGAGGGTCGGCACCTGGACTAGCAGGTAGAGAAACGAGCCGATGATAGCTCCCAGCGCGACCCCCTGGATACCGAAAGGTCCGGTCAGAAAGAGCGTGCCGCCGATAATCGAAAGGTTGTAGATGAGCGGGGCTACGGCGGGCCAGACGAAATTCTCGCTGCCGTTGAGCAGGGCCAGGGCAATCCCACCCAATCCCATAAAGAAGGGTTGCAGCAGCAAAAGGCGGGTAAGGTCGGTGGTTAACCGTTTGGTTTCTTCTGGGAAATTCGGTGCAAGAATGGTCGAGACAATAGCCGGGGCGAAAAGCCAGGCCAGGGCGCTACACACGGCCAGCACCACCATGGAATAGTTGACGACGGCGTTGGCAAGCCGCCAGGCGTTTTCGCGTTCGCCCCGACCCAGGAAACGGCTAAAGACCGGGATGAGCGACGAGCCGAGCGCCCCACCGATTATCAAAAGGTAAAGGGTGTCGGGGATACGATAGGCGGCTAAATAAGCGGCGTAATCATCAGTGGTGCCGTACTTGTTGGTCAGGACTATATCCCGCACTACCCCCAGGATACGGCTGAGCAGGGTCGCCCCCATAATCAGGAGGGTGCTGTTGATAAGACCCCGGCGCGTCCTGGCCGGACGAGGGGGATTTATTTGTTCTTCCTCACCTGTCGCCAGGTCGGACACTGCTATTTTCTCCTACTCTCCCGCAAAACGTTATTTTGTTTTGTGATAAATGTCCAGGGCTTCCATGAATTCCCGGTAGACCAGCGGCGAGGCGGCGATTACGCTCGGTTTGAGGTAGTTGGCCGGTTGCCCGTCATTCTGGGTGACTACTGCCCCGGCCTCCTGCAAGATTACCAGGGCCGCTGCTAAATCCCAGGGTTTAAGGGCCTGGTGGTAGAAAAGGTCGAAGCGACCCACCGCCACGTTGACGAGACCCAGCACGCCTGAACCGAGAATCCGCATGCTCCGCACGCGCGGACGGAAGAACATGGCCTGCCGCAACTGCTCGACCGCTTTTTCTTCGTTATAACCCAGGTCGAAACAGACCAGGGCCTTTTCCAGTTTTTCAGTTGGAAAGACCCGGATAGGCCGGTCGTTGAGCAGGGTGCCCCGCCCTTTTTCAGCCACGAACATCTCGTCACGGAAAGGATTGTAGACCACGCCCATTATTACTTCGTCTTCTTTAGCGAGCGCAATCGAAACGCAACTGGTCGCGAGGTCGGCGGCATAGTTGGCGGTGCCGTCGAGCGGGTCAATCACCCAGGTATAGGGGGAGTCGGCGGCCCCGGCCTCCTCGCCCCGTTCCTCGGCCAGGATATGATGGTCGGGAAAGTGCTGGCGGATGTGGTTGACGATTATTTCCTCGCTGCGAGTATCCACTTCGGTAACGACATCCTTGGCGTCCTTGTATTCCATGCGCGCCGGGCCGGGCGGGAAATCTTTACGCCAATCGAGCATAAGCTGGCCGACCTCGCGGGCCGCCAGTATCGCTACCTCTACCTCTTTCAAATCAGAATAATCCTTTCAATAAAGTAGCTAGAAAAGTGGCCAGAAGTTAGAGGTCAGTAGCCAGTGAATATGATACAAAATCAGGTTTCTGAGCTTAAATCCACTTTTTAATTACTACTCGACCTAAATTTATCTCAGGTATAAAACACTTGATGAAGTGTCTTAAGAAGAGCTGACTACTGACCTCTGACTACTGACTTCTCTCTTTTAACAGGAGCAGGGCGCGGCGGGCTTCATCGCGTTCGTCCCAGGGCAATTTTCCTTCCGCCACGATAATACTGCCTTCGTGACCTTTCCCCAGCAGCAGCACCGTGTCGCCGGGCCGGGCCTGGCGCATCACTTCTTCCAGGGCGGCGCGTCGGTCGGCAATTTTTAGAAAATCGCGCTTCTCCTGCCAGCCATGCGCTTCGGCCCCGGCAGCAATCTGGTCAATAATCAGGTTTTCGTCTTCCAGGCGGGGGTCTTCATTGGTGAAAATGGCGAAGTCGGCCAGTTTCGCGGCGATACTTCCCTGGATAGGCCGTTTTGCTACATCCCGCTCCCCGGCGCTGCCAAATACCGTTATCAGGCGGCCCGGGGTAACCGGGCGCAGGGTTTTCAAGACCTGCTCAATAGAATCGGGGTTGTGTGCATAATCTACGATAACCGCAAAGGGTTGCCCCTCGTCAATCTTTTCCATGCGGCCCGAAACTCCCTGGACCGCTTCGAGGGCTTTCCTGGCGTTTTCAAGTGGGACACCTTGCGAAATTCCTACCGTCAGGGCGGCCAGGCTGTTGTAAATGTTAAACTCACCTGGCAGGTTCAAATGCAGACGAACCTCACCTATCGGGGTCCGGGCGGTATATTCCAGGCTGGTCGCGTCGGCTTTTATATCCACCGCCTGCACGTCGGCGGGCGCGTGGATGCTGTAGGTCAGCACCCGGAGCGGCTGGTCCTTCTCTTTGGCTGCCGTTTCGGCCCTTTCTCGGAAATACCCGGCGTTGGGGTCGTCCACGTTCAGGACCACCGTCTTGGGATTTTTCAGGAAGGGTTTGGGTGATTCCTCGAAAAGGGCCTCGGCCAGGATGCCTTTGTCGGCCCGGTATTGCTCGAAGGTGCCGTGAAAATCGAGGTGTTCGTGGGTGATATTGGTAAAAACCGCCACGTCATAGGCGCAGTCGAGCAATTTACGCAGGGCCAGACCGTGCGAACTGCTTTCCAGGACGCAGTAGTCCACTTTTTCGCGGGCCATTTCGGCCAGGAGTTGCTGAATTTCGACCGCTTCGGGAGTCGTCTGGCGGGTTTCGTTAGCCCAGCGGCGTGTACCAACCTTAAAATCGACCGTACCAATCAGCCCGGTGCTGTGGGGGCCGGCCTCTAAAACCTCGCTGGTCAGAAAACTGGTGGTGGTTTTGCCCTTGGTCCCGGTGATGCCGACCACGCCAAGGTGGCGAGCCGGGTAGCCGTAGAAGGCCGCCGCCAGGTGGGCCAGGGCGGCCCGTTCGTCCGCTACCCATACGACATTCTGGCCGTTATAGGCCGGGCTATCTATAAAAACTTCCAGTTTGGCGCGGTCCTTACCGACCAGGGCCACGGCTCCTTTGGTGGCGGCATCGGCCAGGAAGTTGTGGCCGTCGGTGTGAAAACCAACAACTGCCACAAAGAGAACGCCCGGCCCGGCGTCTTTAGATGAATAAAGTATTCCGCTTACCGGGGCATCGGGGTTCCCCTGGGCCAGGATTTCTTTGTCGGATAAAGCCGTTAAAAGGGCGGCCAGTTGCAATAGGATACCTTCCTTTTCAGTTTTTAGTGATTAGTTTTTAGTGTTTAGTAGTCGGGAATATAGTCTTGCATTAATATTTTGCCCTTATAAAAAGGTCAGTTCTGACTTTAAGTGAAAAGCCCGACTTTGCCCGAAATTTACTAAAAACTAAACACTGACAACTAAAAACTATCACTTCTAAAAATACCCGGCGATTTTGACGGTCGGGTTGGGCGCGTCAAGTTGAGGATACTTGGTCGCCAGGTAGGTCAACAGACTTTCGTTAGGGTCGAGTTCATCCCCAAAGCTGAGGTTATTCTGGACGGTCGGTTCGCCCGGCGGCACGTTGTCCTTTGGGATTTCGGTGCGCTGGAAAGAAATGCGCTGCCAGGGAGCCTTTTGTTTGGGGTCGGCTACGAACTCACGGACCGTTACCCGGCCCGTCACTCCACCGGGGAGCGAGGGCACTATGTCAAAACGGCGGTCGTGTCGCAAGCTTTCTTCCATCGGGTATTCGCCCAGACGCCGGGCGAAAGCCTGGAAAGCGGCGGCCTCGGCTTCTTTCTCCGCTGTCGGGAACTTATAGTCAAAGCGGGTGCCATTGTAATCTACCGCGACGCTATTAATCCGGTTGTTCAGAACGTCATCCACGACCTTGTCCCAACTTGCGCCCTGGGGGTCTACCGAGTGGTAGACGCTCCGTTTGGGAAGAGAGGCATAATCTTTGTAAAGTTCGGCGTCAACCTCGCGTTCGTAACCCTCGGACAATTCGTAATCCTCGCGACCCTTGGGGGACAGGTTGCGCCAGGTGGGGGCTTCGGGCGGCACGACAACGTAATAGACCTCTGACATATCCTGCGGCAAAAAGACCAGGGCGGTCAGGTCGTCTGGCTTTTGCAGAAGCCGTTTTGTCAGCAGAAGATACTCCGACCAGTGATAGTCGAACCGCAAAATCCAGGGGTCGGAAAAGGTCTGGGTATAATCGGTCCGGCAGGCAATCACAAAATCCCCCAGTTGGGTGCCACGTTGGGGGTTAATCAGGAGCCGGTTCTCGTCTTCCGGCTTCATCAGCGCCAGGGGTGGCAGTTTGTTTTTGTCTTTCTGTCCGCGAGCGAAAGCCATTTTTGTTTCCTTTCCTGCTGTAACGTTTTCGAGCTAGGCTCGGTCCGACCACTTTTGCCTAGTGTAACATTTTTTGTTTACCGGAACAATCCAGGAATTAGTAGTCAGAGGTCAGTATTATTCCAGGAGACAAGCCCCAATTTACTGACTACTGGCTACTAACTACTGACTACTTTTCCCCGGACTGAAAATAATACAGGTCGTGGTGCCGTGAGCATAGAGCTTGCCCTGGGCGTCAACCAGGCGGGCTTCGGCGGTCGCGACCTGCCTGCCGGCATGGATGACCTTCCCTTCGCAGTGCAACAGGCCGGTCTGGGCGGTAATACCCCGGACAAGATTGACGTGCAGTTCCAGGGTGGAATAGCCGGTCCCGGCAGGTAGGGTGGTATGGATGGCGCAGCCCAGGGCCGAGTCGAGCAGGGTCGCGGCCAACCCTCCATGGACGATTCCAATCGGGTTATAGTGATATTCCGCCGGGACAATCTCGAAGACGGCCCGGCCAAATTCGACTTCCGCCAGGCGGAAACCCATCGTAGCCGCGATAGGGGGCGGTGGAAATTCTCCGGCCAGCAGTTTTTGCATGTATTCGAGGCCCGATAGACTCCGGCCCGCCTGGGCAGCGCTCATAGGGTCGGACCAGGTGTAAGTCCGGGACCGGGTTAAATCATTCGGGTCGTCCATTGTGTATCCCCCTATCCTTTTTAAGTTGCCTGGGCCTATAAAGAAAATCTATTACCTATCTCTGGTTCATAATCCTCTTATATCAGCCTCGTCAATAGGATTTTTACAGGTGATATTCAGTTTAGAAAGGGGAACAAAGTCTTGCTCCCTTGCGTATGAATAATATTAGAGGGAATATTAGCAAAGAAGCTAAAATGCAGCTTAAGCTCAAAGATTCACCCTTGGAAAGAGTCCGGCATTATGGAGAGCATTATTCAAATCCTGAGTGACCCGAACGTAGCGTATTTGCTACTGGCCCTGGGCGTGCTGGGTTTATTGGCGGAACTTTTTCACCCCGGTACAATTATAGCCGGGGTAGCCGGGACGATTGCCCTTATTCTCGGCCTGGTCGGGCTCGGCCACCTCCCCTTTAGCTGGGGCGGGCTGGCTTTGCTGGCCCTCGCTGCCGGGCTTTTTACCTTCGAACTCTCGACCGGTATGAGCGGGATACTAGCGGTCGCGGCCCTGGTGGCCTTCGTGATTGGTTCGTTCACCCTCTTTCAGACCCCCGCTTCCGGCCTGAATGCTGTCGTAGTCAACCCCTTCTTAATCGGTTTTGTCACATTGGTAATGGCCGGGTTCGGCTTCTATATTTTCAAAGTAGTCCGCAATTCCCGTCACGCCCCGGTTCGGAGCGGCCTCGAAGGTTTGCGGAACAGCCCCGCCGAAGCGATTACCCGGCTTAACCCCAAAGGTAAGGTCAAAGTTCAGGGTGAGGTCTGGACCGCCGAGGTCGACCCCATACCGGGTCTGGAAATGATCCCGGTCGAGGCGGGCCAGCCGGTCGAAGTAACAGGCCTGGACGGGGTGGTCTTAAAGGTGCGCGGCAAACCGGGGGAAGGGCTGGAAGATGGCGAATGGAGCCAGACCGGGTGGAGCAAGCCCTGATTACTAATAATTTCAAATTACCTTTAATCGTGTAACCCTGCGACCTGGAACGAAAGACGAAGCGGTTCTTTTAGTAGAAAAGGTGTAGTATGCAAAATTTTTTCACGACCGGCGGACCCTGGATCATTGCAGCAATTATTATAGCGGTCTTGCTCGGCATCATTATTTCGGCCTTCCGGGTGCTCCCCGATTTCCAACGGATGGTAGTCTTCCGGTTGGGGCGCTGTATCGGGGCCAAAGGGCCCGGCCTGGTCTTCCTACTGCCTTTCGTGGATAAAGGGGTGCGGGTAGACTTGCGCGAAACCTGGTTCGAAGTCCAGCCTCAGACCTGTATTACCGAGGATAACGCCACCGTTTCGATTGACTTCCTGATTTACATGAAGGTCGTGGACGCTATTCCGAGTGTGGTCCAGGTGGTAGACTACCGGGGCGCGGCCCGCGGTATCGCTATCACAACCCTGCGGGCTATCGTCGGTGACATGGTGTTGGACGATGTCCTGGCGAAACGCGATAACATCAACGAAATTATGCGCGGCAAACTGGACGAAGCGACCTCGCGCTGGGGTATTAAAGTGACCGCCGTCGAAATCCGCGAGATTATCCCGCCGCGTGACATCCTCGAATCCATGACCAAGCAGATGTCGGCAGAACGGACCCGGCGCGCCCTGGTACTGGAAGCTGACGGCCAGGCCGAAGCGGCTATCAAGCGGGCCGAAGGCAATCGCCAGGCTACGATTTTACAGGCCCAGGCGGGCCGGGAAGCCACCATCCTGCAAGCCCAGGCTACCCGCGAGGCCGCGATTATGCAGGCCGAAGGTTACGCGTTGGCCCTGGATAAAGTTTACCAGGTCGCTAATCACGTGGATGGCCGGACCATGAATTTGCAGTATCTCGAAACCCTCAAGACGCTGGGCCAGAGCCAGTCGACCAAGTGGATTATGCCGCTCGAACTGACCAGCCTTGTCCAGCCGTTCCAGGCGATGGTCCAGGCAGCAGGGCAGGCCAGCGGTACACCACTTCCGGCTTCAAACGGCAACGGCAGCCACCCGGTGACGGTTTCGCAAGGTCCGATGCCTTCTCAGCCGGTGACCTCCACCCCGGCTGTGCCGCCTATGCCCGCCTCGCCGATGTCCGGTCAGGTCCGCCCGGCGGCCAGTTCCAACCCGGCCCAGGGCGCGAATTTCCAGCCGCCCCAGCCCAGGCCAAACGGGAACAGCAATTTCGTCCCGCCCATCACCCAGTAACCAGGGATGGGGTTGAGCCTGAATTGACCTGACAGAAAAGAAAGCGTTCTGGGATTTCCCAGGGCGCTTTTTTAGTTTATAATCGCTTTCCTATGAAAAACGACTATAAAACCCCCGGCGATGCCGCCGCGAAGGCCCGGCCTGACCCGGCTATGCCCGCGCCCAGGACCAGCGCCGGGTATCTCGAATTGCTCAAAAATAACCCGAACTTCCGCTTTTTCTGGTCGGCCCAGCTGATTTCCGCCGCCGGAGACTGGTTTAATAACGTGGCCCTGCTGGGATTGGTGCTGCAACTGACCGCCAGCGGATTTGCCAGTGGCATGGTCTTACTTACCACCAGCCTGCCCTATTTCTTGCTCATTCCGATAACCGGACCGATTGTAGACCGTTTCAGCCGCAAACAGGTGATGTTGCTGGCGAACCTGGCGGGAGCGGTCCTGGCCCTGTCTTTCCTGCTGGTGCGGGATAGCAGTTTAATCTGGCTGCTTTTTGTCGGGAATATCCTGCTGGTCAGTTCGGCGGCCTTTTTCAACCCGGCTTCTTCAGCCATCGTGCCGAATATTGTCAGCAAGCGCGAACTCTACCCCGCCAACGCCCTTTCCGGGGCCACCTGGGGGATTATGGTGATGGTGGGGAGCGGCCTGGGTGGACTGGTTTCGGTCGTCTTTGGCCGGGATATAGTTTTTATCCTCAACTCGCTCACTTTCCTCCTGGCAAGCTTTTTAATCTGGTGCATCAAGGTGCCGCCAAAAAGTGGCGAGGCTCCCGAGATAAGCTCGTCCGGCTACTGGGAGAATTTCACGGCAGGGCTGGCTTACCTGGGGCAGCATCACCGGGTTATTAGCCTGGTCTCTCTAAAATCGGGTTGGAACGCGGCGGGTGGTGTCCTGGTGTTGTTGAGTATCTTTGGGGACCAGATTTTTCACGCCGGGGATGGCGGTATCGGTCTGCTTTACGCCGGGCGCGGATTTGGGGCCTTGCTCGGACCGTTTCTCATCAAGCCCTTAGCCGGGAACGACCCTAACAGGATGCGCGGGGTGGTAGTGTTGGGTTTTGTCTTCCAGGCGGTCGGCTACACTATCTTTGCCGGGTCGGTCGGGGTCGGGCTCTGGCTGGCTTTCTTCTCTTTGATACTGGCTCATCTTGGCGGCGGTATCAACTGGACCGCCTCGGCCCTTCTGTTGCAAGAGGTCGTGCCCGACCACTACCGGGGAAGAGTCTTTGCGATAGATTTAGGGATTTCTTCGCTCACGCAGGCCATTTCGACCTTACTCTGGAGCGTGGCCCTGGAAATAAAAGTTGACCCGGTCTGGCTGGCGCTGGCCGGGGCGGTGGTCTGGTTGGCTTTTGGGTTAGGCTGGGGCGCCTGGACCCGGCATATGTCTTTGCAACCGGAGCCGGACGCGGCCTGAGTGTAAATAGTTGCCCGGCAAGAAGGGTAGTTAGGGGCGGGATAGCGAAAATTACCCCGCCCTTTTATATGGCAATTTACCAGTGATTTGGCCTGGCAGCCGGTTTAATGGGAGCATCTAGGTCGTCCAGGGTGGAGGAACGGCGTTTTTTTCCCAGTGGAATCCAGCGCCGAGGACTGAGGATGACAAAGGTATCCCGCAAGACAGTCCGGCTCCACCGGGGATTGTTCTCGCGGTTATCCAGGTCGCGGTTGAGCCGCTCGACCGAATCGGCCAGGTCGGCGGTCCCCTCGGCCAGGTAGTCAACTACCCTGGTTAACACCGGTTTAGCCATATTTCTCCTCCTCTTTCTCCTCTAATCAAATCGCTTTAAGGCTTACAGGCTTAACTTCTCATTTTCGCCAATGTCGGGGCGCTTTCCGGTCAGGACGGCCTTGGCAAAACCGACCAGGTTAACCATGGTGCTGGAAGGGGCATCCCAGTATTCGGCGGCTTCTACCCTGACCCTTAAAAGCACCAGGTCGGGGTCATCTAACCCTTTGGGGAACCAGGCTTTGATAAAAGGGTTCCACAGTTCTTTTGCTTTGGCCTTATCGTCAATAAGTTCGGCCCGCCCGGAAACCGAGACATAGCGGTTATCGTCCGGCGCGGCATAGCTAACATTAACGTGCTGGTCGTGCTGAATTTCGGTGATTTTACCGGAGCTTTTGGCGGTGAAAAACCATAAGTCGCCATCGAACTCGGTCTGTTGGGTGCCCATCGGGCGGCTACGTAAGGTGCCGTCGGTCTCGCTAGTGGTGAGCATAGCGATTTTTATATCTTTTATCAACTCACGCAGTTTTGTAACACTGTCCTGGGGTTTTTTGTCTTCAGCCATTATAACCTCACTTTGCTTACTTTTTAAAGCTTGTTTCCAAATTTCCACTACCAGAAGTCATAGCATAAGAAAGTCCAAAAGAGGTTATCTTCCCTTTTTCTTCCGGCTTTGCTCACTCTTCCCCCTGTAATTGCCGATTTTCCAAAATGAGCTAAAATTGGTCCGTATATTTAGCGGGCTGCGAAAAATCTTTTGGAACAAGGAGTGGAAAATTTATGGGTGCCATAACCGATGTACCGGGCGTGAAGGTAGGACAGGCCGAGGACGCTGTCGCTTTAACCGGGGTGACGGTCGTCATATTCCCGGACGGCGCAGTGGCCGGGGTGGATGTGCGCGGGGCCTCGCCCGGAACGCGGGAGACCGACCTGCTCGACCCGGCCAACACGGTCCAGAAGATTAACGCAATCGCCCTGTGCGGTGGGAGCGCCTTTGGCCTGGCCGCTGCCACCGGGGTCGTCCGGTATTTGCGCGAACAGGGCCAGGGCTTCGAGACACCTTACGGCAAAGTACCCATTGTCCCGGCGGCGGTCATTTACGACCTGGGGGTGGGCCAGCCTGATGTTTATCCCGACGACATCATGGGTTACCAGGCCAGCCGGTTGGCCGGGAGCAGCGTGACCGAGGGCAACGCCGGGGCCGGGGCGGGCGCTTCCATCGGGAAAGTCCTGGGAAGTAGTGGCTCAATGAAAAGCGGTATCGGGACCAGTTCGGCCACCCTGAACCTGGCGGTACCGGGCTTACCACCGGCCCGCTTTACGGTGGGTGTGCTGGTAGTTACTAATGCTTTCGGGGATGTTTACCTGGGCGAACAGGTGCTGGCCGGGGCGCGGCTCTCAGTTGGCGGTTTCGTCAATACGAGTTATTTGCTGCGGGAAGGGGTCTCCCAACCACCCGCCACCGGGACCAATACGACTCTGGCGGTAATCGCCACTGATGCGCCTTTGACTAAGGCCGGGACTACCCGGTTAGCCACAATGGCTCACGATGGCCTCGCCCGCGCCATTCGCCCGGTCCATACTATGTTCGATGGCGACACCATTTTTGCCGTTTCTACCGGCGGTTTACCCGCCTCTTCGGACCCCGACGCCCTGCTCGTTACGGCCCTGGGCAGCCTGGCGGCGGACCTGCTGGTCGAAGCGGTCCAGCGGAGCGTGACCACTGCCACAACCGCCGGAGGTATCCCGGCCTTGGCAACGGTCTAGGGGTAAATCGCAGAAATTTAATAACGCGTCCCCGGCCCGTATCCGCCATAAGGATTGGGGTTGGCGGGCCGGGCGCGGCTGAAAATCACGCCTATGATAAGCCCGGTGATAAAGCCGCCGATATGCGCGAAGTAGGCGACCCCGCCCTCCCCGGTCTGGGCGGTCTGGTTGGTAATCTGGGTAAAGCCATTAAAGAATTGCAGCACGGCCCAGAAGCCGATGACAACCATGGCCGAGAGGCGCGTCAGGAAGAAGAAGATACCCAGGAAGATAAAGGTGTTGACCCTGACGCGCGGGAACATCACCAGGTAAGCCCCCAGCACCCCGGCTACCGCGCCGCTCGCGCCCAGGCTTGGCACGGTCGAGTTTGGGGCAACCACGACCTGGGCTAACCCCGCGATAACTCCTGCCACCAGGTAAAATACAAGGTAACCGAGGTGACCCAGGCGGCCCTCCACGTTATCCCCGAAAATCCACAGATAGAGCATATTGCCGCCGATATGCAGGAAACTGCCATGCAAAAACTGGCTGGTCAGGAGCGTTTGCAGGTTCTGGAAGTGCGAAATATCCGCCGGGACTGTCGAATATTGCAGGATAAAATTGTTCATGGCGTCCGGCGACAGGCTTAGCTGGTAAACGAAGACCAGGATATTAATCAGAATCAGGCCGTAATTGATGAATGGTACGGCGGGCCGCTCGTTATTTTCGTCGTGAATTGGTAGCACTTTTTTTACCCTTCTTCCTGCTTTTTACCTCTCCTCTTATGTTTGTTATAGCAAAATAACAACAAATAGCCCCTACCTGCAAGCGGTTTAAATGCTAATTTTGCGAACTTTACTTTAACCCGCAACAACATTAACCGTTGTTTCGTTCCCTTTATGGGCCATTCAACGATGCTGCCTTTAATGCCCATCCTTGACCGTTTTTAGCGCCGAATGTTATACTTTTCCGGCTTACCCTTTCCGAATTATGCCGTTTTCCAGGAGATTTTCTACTTTGGCTGAAGTGCTAACCGATACATCTGCTTCCGGTCCCGATGCAACCCCCGCCCTTCCTAAATTAAACCGCTGGCAGCGCCTTTATATGTTGCTCGACCAGCACTCGGTACGGCTCCTCATCGCCGGGATTTGCCTCTACGTGCTGGTCTTTAGCGTGGCCTCATTCTACAAATACGAAACCTACCAGACCGGCTACGACCAGATTTATTTCGAGCAACCGCTCTGGAATACCAGCAACGGGCGCTTTATGGAGCAAAGCGATTTCGCTTATTCGACCAGTGGTTTTGCCGTGGACTGGATGCCTCTGCTGGTTGTCTTCACGCCGATTTACTGGCTGCTTCCTTCACCGCACACCCTCTTTTTTGTCGAAACGCTCATTCTCGGCCTGGGGGCGCTGCCGCTATTCTGGCTGGCCCGTGACAAGTTCAAAAGCCGCCCCGTGGGTCTGCTCTTTGCCGCCGTCTACCTGGCGAACCCGACCCTGGAATATTTTAACCTGTTACCTTTTAACCTGCGCGCGCCGGGCCTGGTTGCCTTGCTTTACGCCTTCTATTTCTTCGAAAAGGGGGCAAAATGGCGCTTTGCCCTGTTTGCCCTGCTGGCGATAGCGACCCGCACCGAGGTTTCGCTGGTCATCGCCATGTTCGGCGTCTACGGCCTCTTTAATTATAAACGGATAAACTGGAAGTTGTGGGTGCCGCCGCTAATCATCGGCCCGGTCTATTTCGTGATAGTCTTCAGTTTCATCCTGCCCGCTTTTATCACGCCCGGTACGATGGTGGTCCCGCCCGAAACCCAACCTATCGTGATTTCACAGTTCCAGCGCGACTATATTTCCAACACCGACACGATTATTTCGACAACCTACGGCGACCTGGGCAAAAACCTGCCCGACGTTATCAAGAATACTATCACGAACCCGCTCAAGACCGCCGAACGGGTCTTTACGGTCAAGAAGTTTCAATACCTGCTTTTGATGTTGTTGCCGTTCGCCTTCCTGCCGCTTTTCGCGCCGCGCATACTCCTGTTCGCCCTGCCGATTGTTGCTATCAACCTGTTGAGCAGCCGCAGCACCCAGTTCGATTACAAGAGCCACTATTCGGCCCTGTTGCTTTTCCCCCTGGCGGTCGGCTCCATCTACGGCGCGGCTAACCTGCTGGGCATCCTGAAGAAGTGGCGGGTTACGGCCAACCTGCGAATAGGAAAACTGCCCCTTGCCAGCCTGGGGGCGGTCCTGGCAGTGCTGGTGGTCTTTGCGCTGGGGGTGCAGGTGCTGGAACGCAACCCGCTGCCGGGTGTGGTCCGTAACGCCGAAAAGAAGGCCATGATTAACCCGACCAACGCCATGATTAGCCGGATTCCCGATAACGCCTCGGTCTCGACCGGGTCGCTGCTGGGACCGCATCTGCTGCCGCGCCGTTATATCTACCCCTTTCCGCTGGCCCTCTACAGCCCGCCCACCCAGGCGGTCGAGTATATTCTGGTCGATACCAACGCGGTCGCGCTCTACGATAAACAAAACGGCAAGGCCTTCAGCCCGAACCCGAACGACCCCTCGACCTTGCAGCGTCCAATAGACTGGCTCAACACGACCAAAGAATACAAGTTGGTCGATAAAGTGGTGGTCCAGGGGCAGCGCGACCCGGACGGCAAGACCCGCGAGATTCAACTCTGGCAGCGGGTGGGGGCTAACATTCCGCCCTACAGCAAGTCCGGCTCATAGCTAATTTTGCCGGGTATAGCCCGGTTCTGGTACAGAGAATGCTCCTTTCTGGCTTGAATCCCTGGCCTAAAGGAGCTATTCTTTTTTATAGAAGAATAGAATAAAGGAAACGGACAAACGGAAAGTGAGGAATAAAATGCCTGATAAAGAACCGACCCACAAGCCGGACCAGGAAGCCCTGCGCGAGAATATCCATAACATCAATAATATTACCGGGAACCCCGATTCGGACGGCGCGGGCAATCTCGACCCTGAACAGCGCAACGAACTGGCCCTGAGCGAATTCGAGCTTGACGCCGGGTTGGGTCGCGGGCCTTTCGAGCGGCCTACCCCTATCGAGGAAGCCGAAAGCGACCATCCCAGCTATCTACCGACTACAGAACAGTCCGAGGAAGACCGCTAGGTGTCCCAACCGCCTATAAAATTCGTGAATATCGAGGTGCCGCCCGACCACACCGCGCCCGAAGGGATGCAGGTAGTCTTTGGGGATAAATCCGACCGCTATTCTGCCGAGTATTTACCCGACATCGAGTACGCCCGTTACGGTGACCGCGCCCTGCGTTTGCAGGTGTTGCAGCCTCGCGCCGCCGGACCGTTCCCGCTTTTGCTTTATGTCCAGGGTTCGGCCTGGCGGCCTCAAAACCTGTATGGCGGTCTTCCGCAACTGGCCGATTTCGCCCACCGGGGTTTTGTGGTAGCCAGCGTGGAATACCGCCACACCCTCGAAGCGATTTTTCCGACCCAGGTCCAGGATGTGAAGACCGCCCTGCGTTATTTGAGGGCCAACGCCGCCCGGTACAAAATTGACCCGGCGCGAATAGCAATCTGGGGCGATTCGTCTGGCGGTCATACGGCTGTGATGGTGGGAGTGAGCGAAGGTGTGGCAGAGTTCGATACGCCGCATTTTCCCGCCGAGTCGAGCGGGGTCCGGGCGGTAGTGGATTTCTATGGGCCGACCGACCTCTTACAGATGAGCAAATTCCCCTCGGTCGTAGACCACGACGACCCTAATTCGCCGGAGTCTTTCCTGGTCGGCGGACCGCTTCAGGAAAACCCCGAAAAGGCGTCCCAGGCCAACCCTATTACCTACATTTCGAAAGAAAAGACCCTGCCGCCCTTCCTGATAATGCACGGCGACCGGGATGCCCTGGTGCCCTTTAACCAGAGCGTCCTGCTTTACGAGGCCCTGAAAGCCGCCGGGCAAAACGCCACCTTTTACAAGGTTAAGGGGGCCGGGCACGGCGACGGCTTCTGGACGCCCGAAGTCCTTGACCTCGTCAGTAAATTCCTGCTGGCTTACATTTAATTAAAAGCGGTCTATCACCGTCACGCCTGTACCGCTGAAACTATCCATCCGGGTCAGGGTCGTAACCGCCTCGTCCAGGCTGATAGTCTGGCCGACCAGTTTCCTCGGCTGCAACTTCCCGGTGCGCATCATTTCGAGCATGGCCGGGTAGCGGTAGGCTTGCATGCCGTGACTGCCGTAAATTTCGAGTTCGTAACCGATAACCCGGTCCATGGGGATGACCGGGCGGCTCTGGTCGCCCAGGAGCAGGCCGATCTGGATGTGCTTGCCCCGTTTGCGCAGGCTGGCAATCGAGTTAAAGCAGGTCGCCGGGCTGCCCAGCGCGTCAATCGAAACGTGCGCCCCGCCCCCGGTAATTTCGCGCACCGCCTCGGCCACGTCCGGTGTTTCCCTGGCGTTGACCGTTGCGACTGCCCCCAGCGAACGGGCGAAAGCGAGCTTTTCGGGGAAAATATCTACGGCCACTACATTCGCGCCGAGGGCGTTCGCAATCATAATCGCCGATAGACCGACACCACCGCAGCCGTGAACCGCGACCCACTGGCCCGCCCCCACTTTGCCCTGGTCCACCACACCCCGGAACGAGGTGACAAAGCGGCAACCCAGGCTGGCTGCGGTCACGAAATCGAGTTCATCGGGCAACCGGACCAGGTTTATCTCGGCCCGCTGGATGGCAACATATTCGGCGAACGAGCCCCAGTGGGTAAAACCAGGCTGGAACTGGTGGTCGCAAACCTGGTGGTTACCCGAAACGCATTGAGGGCAGACCCCGCACCCGCAGACAAACGGCAGGGTTACGCGGTCACCCACCTTCCAGTTTGTCACGTTCGCCCCGACCGCCGCGATTTCCCCGGCCAGTTCGTGCCCAGGCACGTGGGGCAGTCTTATATCGGGGTCGTGACCCATCCAACCGTGCCAGTCACTCCGGCAAAGCCCGGTCGCCCGTACTTTTATAACCACCCCGTCCTTGTCCGGAGTGGGGTCGGGGACATCCCGGATTGCCAGGGGCTTTGCGAATTCTTCGTAAATTGCCGCTCTCATTTTTATCCTGTTAATCAGTCGAGGACGTAGCGTGGGTAGGTCGCCTTGGCCCGGTCCGCTTCCGTCAAATCAATTTCCACCGTGACAAAAGGCTCTTTCGCTGAAGTCTGGCCCAGGATTTCGCCATCCGGCCCGATAACCCACCCGGTCCCACCAAAGGCCGCCGAACTGACCCGGTTTGAGGAAAGTGAGAAAGCCCCGGCCACAATCGCGCTGGCCTGCCCACCGATGACCCATTTCGGGACCGAGGAAATACCGGTCGCGCGGGGCGTCACCAGCAGGCGCACTCCCGCCTTGCCGTAAGCCTGCGCCCACCCCATCGCCCACAACTCCGAGCAGATTAAGAAGCCGATTTTGCCAAATTCTGTTTCAACCGGTTTGAAAACGCGGTCGCCCGGCTGGTACCACGAGGCTTCCCAGACCCCTTCTTCGTCCGGCAGGTAATATTTCTGGTGAGTGTCTTGTAGCCCGCCCTGGGGTGTCCAGATAAAGCCCTGGTTGAGCCGTTTGCCATCCCTGGTGAGTGGGCGGGTGGAGATAACCGTAGCCGGGGCCAGTTCGGGCAATTTCTCCAGCCAGCGGGCGTGGGCGGCCTCGACCGCTTGCCAGGTCGCCGGGTCGTAGTGGGGCGTAACCCCGAACCACTCCGCGAAAGGCAGTTCGTTGAGCAAGACCAGGTCGCTGCCGTTGGCCCGGACGTGCGCGACCAATCTTTCCCAGTCCCGCTCGAACAGGGCCGGGGAGTCGGGCATTTCGCAGACGGTAACCTTTATTTTTTCTTTTGCCATAACAGACTCCTCGCAGGCTTCTCAAAACGGCGATAGGTGCGGAAATAAAAAGCGCTCCAGCCCGCAGACTGGAGCATCTTTTAAAGAATCTACTTGTTGCCTTCGGCGGTAGCGATAACGAAGTCTACCATCGTGCGGATAATCTGGCCGCTGGGGCCTTTCGCCTGGTAGGGTTTCTCGCTCTCGGTGTAGGCTGTCCCGGCAATATCAAGGTGAATCCAGGGAACGCCGCCCGTGAACTCCTTCAAGAAAGCCGCCGCCGTGCAGGAACCACCGGCCCGGCCACCCGTGTTGAGCAGGTCGCCCGTGGTGCCCTTGATTTGCTCCTTGTATTCGGGGAACAGGGGCATCTGCCAGGCCCGCTCGCCCGCGTTGATAGCGGTCTTGAGGAACAGGTCGGTCCAGGCCTGGTCCGAGGTAAAGACACCGGTCACGGTGTTGCCGAGCGCGACCACAATCGCGCCGGTCAGGGTCGCCATGTCCACCAACCGGGTTGCACCCAGGCGGCGGGCGTAGGCCAGGCCGTCGGCTAAAACAATACGGCCTTCGGCGTCAGTGTTAAGGACTTCGATGGACTTGCCTTCGAGGCTGCCGACCACATCGCCGGGCCGGTAAGCGCCGCCACCCGGCAGGTTCTCAGCCGCCGCGACCACGCCGATGACGTTCACCGGGGCCTTGAGCTGGGCCAAAATCTTCATGATACCGATGGTCCAGGCTCCGCCGCTCATGTCCATTTTCATGTGGTCCATGTGCTCGGCGGGTTTGATGCTGATACCGCCGCTATCGAAGGTGATGCCCTTGCCGACCACGCCGGTATAGGGCGCGTCGCCCGCCCCGTTATGTTTCAGGACAATCATGCGGGGTTTGTGGATACTGCCCTGCCCGACCGCCATAATAGCCTTGAAACCGCCTTCGATTAACTGGTTTTCGTCGAGGGCGTGAAATTCGAGGCCGGTTTCTTTGGCGACCTTCTCGGCTTCCTGGGCCAGCCGTTCGGGATACATCACGTTGGGGGTTTCGTTCGACAGGTAACGGGCCAGGTTGATGCCTTCGCCGATAACCGCGCCGCGCTCGACCCGGTCCTTCAAATCGCTCCCGCTATCGGTCAGGAAGACCACGTCTTCCAGCACTTTTTCGTCTTTATTCTCGCCGGTATAGTAGAAACCGGGTTCGAAAGTGCTGTGAACTACACCCTCGGCGAGGGCCTGGTAGAGGTCTCCGGCATTAGCCGCTTCGGGAAGCTGGAAAGCAAAGCCAATCCGCTTGCCGCCTTTTTTGCGGAGGCTGCGGGTAATCGTCTGGGCCAGTTTGCGGGCCGCCGCGACATCGAACTCTTTGCCGGTGCCGACCACGACCAGCCGTTTGGCCGGGCCGCCCTCGGTATAGAGGGTGTTTTCGGTTTCGAGATATTTTTCCGCGCCGCCGAGTTCTTTGACTTTATTAACCAGGGCGGTGGTCTTTTCATCGAGGCCGGACGCGACCGCATCGCTGCCGGGCACGCGGGTAACTACCAGGTAATCCAGGTCACCGGGCAGTTTATTTTCTAAACGAATACGCATTGGTTCTCCTTGTCTCTCCATTCGTAACTCAGTTAGATTTTATCTGGTAGTCCGATGGGGGGTTGTTTATTAAGGTGCGCTTATTTTACACCAAAAACTAACGAAGGTGCAATTTTACTTTCAATCTAACTTTAGACTTTTCTTAATTGAATTGCGCCCGATAGGGGCGGTTGCCAGCCGGTAGCGGCATGTTCTTGCCGGAGCGGTTCGAGTTGGGCCACAATTTCCGGTTCGAATTCGGTCGAACGGCGCACGCCCATATCAATATACATCGCCAGCCGTTCGTCATAGGCGGCCACCCGCTGGTGGGTCAGGCTGATAATATAATGCATGAAATGGACGCGCTTGCGGTCGTAACCAATCAGCCCGGTATGGACCTCGATTTCCTCTCCTTCCCGCAACTCGCTGACATAGCTGATGACCTGGCGCAGGGCGAACATTCCTCGCCTGCCGGGAACGAAAAGTTTTTCGTGCAAACCCAGGCTATCGAAAAAGCTGCGCAGGGCCATATTGCCCACGTGCGTATAGTACATCACGTTCATGTGCCCGTTCAGGTCCATATATTCGGCTGGGATGCTTTGCCGGTGGGTAAGGGGCAATAACAGGGCCTGTTCCAGCATATCACCGGTCTTTTCGGGGTTCGACATTTTTAATATTCCTCGGTTTATATCTAGGGGTTGTGCCTTTCTGGGGCTGCCCTTTGTTGGACCTGCCCGGAATTATAGCAGCCGGAAAATTTGCTGGCTAATCAAACTGACTATAAAAAAATCTCTTTTTATGCTAAATTAAGCGCAGTTCGGACATCTGACATATGTTAAACCAGACTTTCGCTTTGAACCTGGAAAAGCCAGGATTTAGGCGCTAAACTACCTCAAAAGGGGTGTTTCGAGCGAAAGTCCTTTTTTATAAAGAGGCTATTTTGAACGCACGCCGTCCTGCCCTGACTTACTGCCTGCTGGCCGTCCTTTTACTGGCCCTGACTACCTTACTCGCGGCGTGTAGCGATGCCGAAAACCCTACCCCGGTTATAACCACAACTTCTGCTACTTCCGCCGCTCCTGCCCTGACGGCGACTTCCGTCCCACCAACACCCATTCCAACGCTCACGGCCACACCTATCCCGCCCACCGCTACGGCTGTCCCTACCGCCACGCCGGTCCCGCCTAAACCGCTTGTCATCGGCCTGATAACCTCGCGCACCGGGGCTTATGCCGCTTACGGTGAAATGCTTGAACGCGGTTTCATGCTTGGCCTCAATTACTACACCCAGGGGACAAACAAAATCAACGGTCACGAGGTCAAAGTGTTAATCGAGGACGACAGCAGCGACCCGGATAAAGCGGTTGCTGCCGCCCGCAAACTGGTCCAGCAGGAAGGGGCGGAAATTTTGGTCGGGACACCCGGTAGCCCGGCAGCCCAGGCGGTCAGCGCCGTAAATGACACTGAGCTCAAGAAAATCTTTATGGCAACACCGGTAGCCGACCCTTCCCTGGCCGGTCTTAGTTTTAGCCGGTATCTCTTTCGCCTTTCCAGCAGCCCCGACCAGGCGGTAATGACCGGGGCGACCTACGCTGCCACTCTAGCCAGTGCTACCAGGAACGAGCGCATCGCCAGTTTTTATCCGGCCACACCCGCCGGGCAGAGCCTGAACACGACCTGGAAAGAGGCCGCCCTCGCGACAGACGATAACATTTCCTGGGTCGAGGTTGCCGTCCCAACCACCGCCACCGACTTTACCACTTATATTCAGAAAGTTCTTAACGCCAATCCCGATGTGCTGGTCTTGAACTGGAGCGGGTCAACCACCGCTAAACTTTACTTGCAGATGCAGGCCAAAAATGTGTTTTCTGAGATAGATACAATTAGCCCGGTGGGCGATGGCACGAGTCTCAAGGCGGCGGGGGATGACCTTATCGGAACGCTGGGGGTAAGCTCTTACTGGTATCAATTCCCCAAAACCGCCGAGAATGACGCCCTGGTCAAAGCCTTTAAGGATAAGTACAACACCTTCCCCGACCTGTATGTCCCGGACGGGTTCGCGGCTTTCTCGGCTATCCAGGCAGCCCTCGCCAGGACCGGGGGCGATACCGACCCCGAAAAACTAATTCCGGCCCTGGAAGGAATGTCTTTCGCGACCCCCAAGGGCAAGGAGACCTTTCGCAAAGAGGACCACCTGGCTTTGCAACCGATGTATATCGTCAGGCTGTTACGGGATAATACTGGCACTTACGCATTCCCAATCCCGCAGTTGATTAAAGAATTATCGCCGGAAGAAGCGGCAGCGCCTGTCCGCAAGAGTTAGCCTTATAAGTTTTTAGTATTCAGAAGGCAGAAGCCAGTATTTTGTTTTTAGTGTTATTCCACCAGCAGGTGTGTCTGTAAGTATGATTTACAGGCGCGAACGTAATCGAGGAATCTATCCTGCGTCAGGCGTTGTGCTGGTTTCGTTGGCGAAAATTATAGACTTAAATTTATGATAAACCATTCGATTTTGTTTCCACCTGGCTATTCTTGGAAATCCCTTGACACCTTGAAGAAATAATATTATACTGAATTAGCTGCATATACAGCTATCGAGAAAGAAAATGGAAGACAAAGAATTACTAACTTATTTTTTCTGCGCCTGTTCCAACCTGCGGGGCGCTTCGCGGGTGATTACTCAGGCTTACGATAAAGTTTTAGAGCCGAGCGGCCTGGGAATTACCCAATACGGGATTCTTGTGGCCCTTGAGAAAGCCGGTTCGGCCTCGATTAATGCGCTGGGCGAATTTTTGGTGATGGACCCGACCACTCTCAACCGCCACCTGAAACCGCTCTTGCAGAAAAACCTGGTCCAGACCAGGCCGGGCGAAGACCACCGGGTTAAACTGGTGTCGCTGACCGAACAGGGGCAGGCTACTTTGCTGGCTGCCAGTCCGTTATGGGCGCAGGCCCAGTCCCGGATTATCGAGAAGATGGGCCGGAAGCGCTTTGAGAATTTTCTAAATGATTTACACTTTATTGAAGATTTAGCCCAATAGGAGAAAATGGTCCACCTATTTTTTTAGAATAATAGCTGCAAATACAGGTATAAAATTAACAACTGCTTATTCAGAAAGGAACCTATTTATGGAAGGTCTGGATTTTACGGGGAAAGTGGCCCTGGTCAGCGCCGGGACCCAGGGTATCGGCGAGGCTATCGTCAGCCAGTTAATCTCTCACGGGGCCAATGTCGTAACCTTTAGCCGCAGCGCCGACCCCGGACGCCTTGCTTTACCGGGCGGCAACTTCCTCCTGACCCTCAAAGCCGACGCCACCGACCCGGCTCAACTGCAAGAGGTGGTTAATACGACTCTCGAAAACTTTGGCCGGATTGATATTTTGATAAACAACGCCGGGGGCGTGCCGAGCGTAGGTCCGATGCTCAAAACCGACCTTGGTACCTTCGACAACTTTCTGGATATAAACCTGCGGACCGCCTTTGCCCTGACTCAGCAGGTCGTTAACGGTTGGATGGAAGGACATGGCGGCTCGGTAGTAAATATTGCCAGCATTGTCGGGCTGAAATCGGGGGCGGGCCTGGGCCTTTACCGGGTCGCCAAGGCCGCGATGGTCATGTTCACCCGCCAACTGGCCCGCGAACTTTCCGGTAAGAATATCCGGGTAAACGCGATTGCGCCCGGTATTATCAAGACCGAGTTTTCGCGTGGTTTATGGGGCAACCCGGAATTTATGAAGGGTTTCGCAGCCCAGACTCCCAGCGGCAGGCTCGGCACCGCCGAGGACGTAGCGAACGCCACCCTCTTTATCGCTTCGGACGCTGCCAGCTATATCAACGGCGAAGTCCTGGTCGTAGACGGTGGGAATATCGCCTAATTCTTAGAAAGAGGCGTGCGGGTTGGCCTGTTGGCTGACCGCCGCCCGGAAATCGCGCAAAAACTCCTGGGCGTCAAAGCCGTGTTCGAATTGCCAGCAGGCTATCACTAAAGAAGCCCTGGCGGTCCACCAGTAAAGGCGGTCCAGGAGTTTTTGGTTGGGGTCGAAGCCGTAGCTTTCGAAGAATTCAGCCCACTTTGCGGGCGGCACATACCACCAGAGCATTTGCCCGCAATCCTGGACCGGGTCGCCCAACCGGATTTCATCCCAATCCACCATCACCAACCGCTCTCCGGCCAGCAGCATGTTTTGGTTGTTAGGTTCAGCGTGGACCGGGGCAAGCTCAACGGCTTCTAAGGTGGCAGCATCTTTTCTCAGTTTATCGAAAGCGGTCTCTAAATCTTTCCCTTCTATTCCCCCGGCCCGTTTGAGGTTCTCCCACCGCTTTTCCAGTTCGGCAACATCCCTGGCGACCAGTTCCCGGTGCGTCAGAGTTTGGTTTTGAGAAAGAAGCTCTATAAGCAGGGTATCTTCGTGATACTTGCGGATAAAGGCGGAGAGGTAAGCGAGGTGTCCGGTGAACCAGCTTTTTGGAGGGTTGGGTCCTTCGATAAACTCCTGGATTACAAAAGATTTTCCCTGGATTACCCCGGCTTCCAGCACTTCCGGGGCGACTCCAATTTTGCCCAGGCGGCGGAGGGGTTCGGCGTTCCCGGTTCCAAATTTTAAGAAAACCTTCCGGTTTCCGGCCTGAAAGATGAGGCACTCCTTTTGATGGCCCTGGTCTGGCCGGGTGAGTGTCCAACCGGAGAGGCTAAATTTTTCTTCCAGAAGTTGAATAATAGTCTCCATTTTCCCTCTAAACCTCACCTGAGCACGAGCATAAACATCCCACATCAAACCCTTCGCGCGTTACAACATAATAATTCCCCTGAATAATTTTAACACATAGCTTGCTTACCTGATAGTATTCTGCCTGTTTCAATTGCATATTCACCATATTTTAAGCATAACGCTAAGTTTTAAGCCTCTCTCTGGCACCTGCCTTGCTAAATATGGGAGCAAGTGGATTAAAGGAAACGAAACAAATGTCAGAAGGAGATTCTCAGCATGACTGAGCAAGCAAGACCGGAAGTAGTAGTGATAACGGGCGCCTCCGCCGGGTTGGGCCGGGCGATTGCCCACGAGTTTGCCCGCCGCGGGGCCCATATCGGGCTGCTGGCTCGGGGCACAGAAAGTTTGCAGGCAGCGGCGCGTGAGGTTGAAGAATTGGGGGGGGAGGCCCTTATTCTGCCGACTGATGTGGCCGATGCCAACCAACTTGAAGCGGCGGCCCAGGCGGTAGAGGAACAGTTTGGCCCGATTGACATCTGGGTCAACAACGCCATGACCTCGGTTTTCTCGCCTTTCAAGGAGATGACCGCCGACGAGTTCAAACGGGTAACCGAGGTAACTTACCTGGGAGTCGTTTATGGCACTATGGCGGCGTTGCGCCGGATGCTTCCCCGCGACCGGGGTACGATTGTCCTGGTCGGGTCGGCCCTGGCCTACCGGGGCATCCCCTTGCAGTCGGCCTATTGCGGCAGTAAACATGCCATCCAGGGTTTTAGCGATTCGCTCCGGGCCGAACTTCTTCACGACAAAAGCAATGTACAACTGACGATGGTTCAGATGCCCGCCCTGAATACACCCCAATTTGGCTGGGTTAAAAGCCGTTTGCCCAAAAAGGCCCAGCCGGTCCCACCGATTTTCCAGCCGGAAGTTGGAGCCAGGGCCGTCTACTACGCCGCCCATCACAAACGGCGTGAGATTTACGTGGGTGGTTCGACCAGCATCGTGATAGTTGGCAACAAAATTTTCCCCGGCCTGGGCGACCTTTACCTGGCAAAGACCGGTTACAAAGGCCAGCAGACTGACGAGCCGGAAAACCCCCACCGGCCCAACAATTTGTGGGAGCCAGTCAAGGGTGACCCAGGCACGCATGGCACCTTTGATGCCCAGGCCAAAGCTAATAGCCTTCAACTCTGGGCCGATTTGCACCGGGGCTGGTTTGGCCTGGGGGCCGCTGCCGTGGCGGGTCTGGGTTTTTTACTCTCTCGAAGTAAAAAGTAAAAATTCAAGCATCGAGAAATTGAATCCCACAGCTTAATGAGGGGTTTTTGAAGAAAAGAGCCTTTTAGAGAAAAAGAGGAGTACCTGACCGATGTCCGAAGAAGAAGCAAAAGTTCAGCAAAGGGCCACCTATGTCACCCTTATTGGCGTATTCACGACCCTTCTGGGTGTGTTGAGTTTTAAGAAAGGCCGGGAATGGCGCTTAAAGCCGTTCGACCTGGTCCTCTTGAGCCTGTCGGCTTTCCGGGCCGGACATCTTATCGCTTATGATAAAGTTGCCGAACCGTTGCGCCATCCTTTCACCGAGACCCAGCAAGACCCCAGCGGTGCGGGAGATACGGTCGTGCCAAAAGGTTCGGGGGCCCAAAAAGCCCTGGGTGAACTGGTAGCCTGCCCGACCTGTGTTGGAACCTGGGTCGGGGCCTTTTTAACTTACGGCCTGATGTTCCTGCCGGGGCCGACCAGGGTTTTGCTTGCCATCCTGAGCGCGACCGGCGTGGCCGAATTGCTTCACTCTCTCGGCGAAACCCTTAAATGGAATGGTCAACTGGCCCGCAACCGCTCCGGTTCCGACTCCTAGAAATCGAGGCAAAATTGGACGGGTCTATACCCTTTATTCCCTATCCTCCCGTTGAAAAACATGGCGTTACCGGCGACCGCCGGAGCGCCGCCCTGGTCGCCGTCGATGGCACCCTCGATTGGCTGTGCTGGCCCAACTACGATAGTCCACCGCTATTTGGCGTTTTGCTGGATGCCGCTAAGGGCGGGTACTGGCGGATTGGCCCGGCCTCACCCGTTCCCGGCCAACAGACCTTCCTGGCCGGTAGCCCGGTCCTGCTGACGACCTGGGAAACCGCATCGGGTCGGCTGGAACTGGCCGATATTATGCCCTGGCCCCAGGATGACCGCGGCCCCGGTCAGGCCGGGCGCCGGGCTGTCATCCGGCGATTGCGGTGTCTGAAGGGTTCTTTTAAAGCCGTGGTTGAGTGTAATCCCCGGCTAAATTTTCAAGAGGCGGCCCAGGTCAGCGCGGTCGAAGGGGGGTACCGTTTCGATTTACCCGGCCATTTCCTGGGGCTGTGGTCTTCTGTTCCCCTGGAAGCCAAACCGGGTCAGGTTGCGGCTTCGTTTGAGGTAAAAGAGGGCGAGGAAGCATGGTTTGTCCTGGCGCTGGATGAGGACGCTACTCGTTGGAACCTTGCAGCCGCCCGGGCCGCCTTCGATTCGACCCTGGATTACTGGAATAACTGGGTGGAGCATCTCGTTTATACCGGACCGCACCGCAAAAAGGTCTGTCACTCGGCCATGATTTTGCACCTGCTCTCCTATGCTCCGACCGGGTCGGCGGTGGCGGCCCCGACCACCTCCCTACCGGAGCGGACCGGGGGCGACCGCAATTATGACTACCGGTTTGCCTGGGTCCGTGATGCCTCTCTCTCACTTTCGATTCTGTCGCTTTTGGGCAAGACCTGGGCGGCCTGGCGTTACCTGGAATGGCTTTCCAGCCTTGAATCGGCCAGCGAGGAACCTATCCAGGTGGTCTATTCGGTGGATGGCGGTACCTGCCTGGACGAGCGTGAGCTTGAAAATGTCGAGGGCTATTGCCGGTCGCGCCCGGTCCGGGTCGGCAACCGGGCTTATAAACAGCGCCAGCTAGACTCTTTTGGCTACCTGGTCGAATGCGGTTTGACCTATGTTGAGCAGGGTTGTACCTGGGAGCCTAAATACTGGGACATGACTAAAAAGGTAGTCGAGTATGTCCTGGAAAACTGGCAGAAACCCGATAACGGCATCTGGGAACTGCCCCACGCCGACCATTACGTTAGCAGCAAGGTTATGAGCTGGGTCGCCCTTGACCGGGCTGTTAAATTGGCCCGCCAGACCGGTCACGGCGACGAAGTCGATTCCTGGCAGGAAGTAGCTGACCGGATTCACGCCGAGGTAATGGAGCGGGGTTGGAGCGAGAAGTTGCAGGCTTTCCGGCAGCGTTACGACCACGATAGTCTCGATGCCTCTTGCCTGCTCATTTCCGTAATGGAGTTCTTGCCGGGTGACCACCCCAGAATGGTGGCAACGCTCGAACGGTTGGAGGCTTCGCTTACCCTGGACGGTTTTATTTACCGTTTCGACCCGGCCCAGACGCCCGGACACCCGGCTTTACCGGTCGGGGAGTTCGAAGGAGCTTTCCTGCCATGCACCTTCTGGCTGGCGAACGCTTACGCCAGGGCTGGACAGCTTGAAAAGTGCGAGACTCTCCTGGCTAAATCGGAAAAGCTGGCCGGGGATTTGGGCCTTTTTGCCGAGGAAATCGACCCGCGAAACGGCGCGTTCCTGGGTAATTCCCCCATGATTTTCTCGCACGCCGAGTATTTAGGTGCTTTGCTGACCCTGGCTAATCAGCGCACTCTCGACCGGGTCCGCATGTCGGTCGGACAGACTATCCAGCGGGTTGGTAAGCTGGTCGGTCTCGACGAACCGGCCAGGCACGAATGATTTTTTTAAAACAGAATAACTTGTATAAAAGAAAGAGCGGTTATGGCAACGCTGGAATTTGATCTGCTGGTGATAGGCGATGGCGCGGCAGGCAGTTCAGCCGTAACAAATTTGCAAGGGCGCCAGCTTAAAATTGCCCTGGTCGAGCGCGATAAACTTGGCGGCACCTGTCTTAATTATGGCTGTGACCCCACCAAAGCGCTCCTGCATATCGCCTCGCAACTGCATAATGCTCGTCACTCCCAAAAACTCGGCCTACAAATCCTTGACGGTGGGTTTTCCTGGGGTAAAGTCCTCGAACGTGTCCGCCATGTCCAATCCCAGATAAGGGGTGGCACCCCTGAAGAAGCCGAACGCAATTATAAAGAAGCCACCCTCTTCAAAGGCCAGGCTCGCTTTGTCTCGCCGCACGAAGTCGAAGTCAACGGACAACGCCTCCGGGCAGACCGGATTATTATCGCCACAGGAACTATACCGGCTGTTCCGGCCATTAAGGGGTTGAAAGAGGCCGGGTATATCACCAATACCGAGGCGGTAGCCCTGCCGGAATTACCCAAACGGCTGGCAATATTGGGAGGTGGGCCGATTGGTATCGAGTTTTCACAAATCTTTGCCCGGTTTGGGGTCCAGGTTACCGTCCTTGAAAAAGCGCCGGACTTGCTGGCAACCGAGGACCGCGCCCTGGTGGACCGTCTGGTGAGTTTGCTGGGGAAAGAAGGAGTGAGTTTCCGAGCCGGGGTTGAGGTGGTGGAAGTCCGCCAGGAGGCCACGGGCAAACGGTTGCTTTTGCAGAAAAAAGACGGGGAACAATCCGAGCTTGTTGTGGACCAAATCCTGGTGGCGGTTGGCCGGAGCCCCGCTCTCGATGGCCTGAACTTGGCCGCTGCCGGGGTTGAAACGACCGAGAAAGGGGTCAGAGTAGATGAAACCCTGCGGACAAACGTGCCCCATATCTGGGCCGCCGGTGATATTGCCTGCAAATACCAGTTCACCCATGTGGCAAGCGAACAGGGTAAACGGGCCGCTTTGAACGCTTTCGCCCCGCAGCCGGAGCCTTTTGACGAAAAAGTGATACCCTGGGGGATTTATACCTATCCGAGTATCGCCCATGTCGGTAAGACCGAACAAGAACTGAAAGACGCCGGGCAGGAATATGTGGCGGTCTTGCACACTTTCGAAGAACTGGCGCGGGCCGTTACCGACGACCAGACCGCCGGAATGGTCAGGCTGCTGGCCGACCGGGCTGGCCGGATTCTGGGAGGGCATATCCTGGCGAATAACGCGGGCGACCTGCTTGCGCCTCTCGTTATTGCCATGCGGACAGGTTGGACGGTTAAAATTTTGGCCGAAACCGTCCAGCCCTACCCGACCCTGGCCGAAGCGGTCAGCCAGGCCGCTCAAAAGCTACAGGAAAAACTTTAAGAGGGCACCGATTGGCTTGGTGGTGGCGTTCCAGTCGGTGACGTTCCCGACTGTCGTGGCGAAGTAGACGCAGGCCATGACCACAATCGCGGCCAGTCGCAGCCAGAAACTAAGCTCAAAATGGCCGAAAAGGGAGCGAGCCTGTTTTTTATCGGTGGCCCGGTGTACCGTAGCCGCCCCAAAAGGGGCCAGCGACGCGGCCAGGAAGAGCGCGAACCCGGCGCTCGCCAGGTAAAGCGGCCCGTTGGTCATTTTCTGCATGATGAAGGGCAGTAAAAAGGCGGCGGTCCAGAGAAAGCCAAAACCGGCGGCCCGCAGGGTCCAATAAGGTGGGCGGGCTTCCCCGGTTTGGACGACAGGAGCAGGGTTTACCGCAACCGGCGTAGTTTTCACCGGTTCCTGCACGACCGGGCTTCCACTTCCGGGGGTTGCCGCAGGGTTGTCAAGTTCCCAGTCGTCGCGTTGGGCCGGGTCAATTCCTTCTGGTTGGGAAACAGGGTTGGGGGCCGGGGCCAGTCTCTGGGGCGCCTGTGCTAACGGTTCCACTGGTGGCTCCGGTTCAATGGCCGGGTTAAGCGCCTGGACTGTCGGGTTATCCAGTTCGTCGTCCTCGTCAATATAGGGTGCGTCCAACCGGGCCGTCTTCTCCTGGGCTACCGCCTGGGCGCGTTGAGGGTTATTCAACTGCCAGGCTTCCCACTCCTGTACCCCGGTCAGACACAAAAAGGCAATCAGGGCCGCAATCTGGATTAGCCCGTCGGTCCCGCCCAGTTCGAACGGCAGGGCCAGCGTCCGCAGGTTATTTTTTAAAAAGTCGGGTATGCCGGTCCCGGCTCCCGCGGCCCCGCTCGTATAAATCCCCAGGCCACCCAGCACCGCCAGGTGCAGCAACAGGTAAATGACCAGGAGCGCCAGGTAAGGGGCGTAATAGCCTAAAAGATGGCTGGTGGTAGTCCCGGCCCGGTCACTGGCGACCTCCTGGGGGTTGGCCTGGTGGCGTAACCGGTCAATCCCACCCGTTACGAAGTCAAAAGCCAGCAAAGCTAACGGCAGGGCGATGGCTTCCTGCTTGGAGAGCAAGGCCAGCCCGTAAAATACAATCGAAGCGACGTAAAATTGTCGGGCGCGGCGAGCATCCAACTCCGTGGCACCCTCCCCGGCTAACGGGGCTTGCCTGGCGTAGAGAAAGGTCACTGCCGAGGCCAGGCAGAACAGGGCCGCCCACAAATCAGCCTGGGCGCTAACCTGACCGACTACCGGGACGTGCGCCGGGAGTGATGCGAAAAAGAGCCCGGCCACCAGGGCCAGGGCCGGACGCCGGGTCAAACGCCAGGCCAATAACCAGACCAGCACCGCGCAACCGGTATGCAAGAGGGTTGAGAAAAGGTGCCAGCCGTAGGCGTTATTGTGAAACAACTGGTATTCCAGCCAGAAAAAGACACGGGGTAACGGCGCGTAGAAGCGGCCATCCAGGCCCCAATCCCTGGTAAAGTAGCCGAGCGGCCCCGCCGACTGGTTATTGGCGTACTGGCTTATCAGGGTGAAATCTTCGTTCAGGAAATAGCCAAAGCGGGTCAGGGAGAGCAGCAAAGCTGCTACCGCTGCCACCACGACCCCGGCCAACCACCATAGCTTACCCACCCGGCTTTGCGGAACGTATTCCGGGGCCGGGCGGGTCTTTATTTCTGCCAGGTTACTCGAATTTAGCAAATTGCGCCTGCTCTAGGAAGGTTTAAATTTTACGATGCTATTTTTGGTCGCATCGGCAATATACAGGGTGCCGTCCTGGGCCACCGTCAGACCTATCGGGTTCAGCAAGGCCAGGCCGCTGGCCGTGTTATAGGTTCCTATATGGTTCCCGGACGAGTCGAACTTGAGAATAGCCCCGTTAGCCGGGTCCGATACCCACAGGTTGCCCTGGGGGTCGAAGGCCAGGTACGGTTCGCTCAGGACCGCCTCTTTCCAGGTCGGCACCTCAATTTCCTTGACAAAATTACCCTGCTTGTCTACCACCTCGACCCGTTTGTTCCGAAGGTCGGCCACATAGACATTCCCGTCAGGACCAAGCGCCAGGCCGACCGGTTCGTTGAACTGGCCCTGCCCGTTGCCGACCGAGCCGAACTGCCGGACAAAGTTGCCCTGCTTGTCGTATACCACCACCCGTTTGTTCCCGGTGTCGGTGATAAACAGGTCGCCGGAGGCGGCATCGAAGGCAATCGAGCGCGGCCCGTAGAACCCGGTCGGGTTCTGGGCGTTGCCGTCCACGCTGCCGGTGGTATCTTTGCCGGAGCCCCATTTCAGCAGGAACTTACCGGTCGAATCAAATTTCTCGATTCGATAGCCCCAGGTGTCGGCCACGTAGATATTGCCCTCATCGTCGGTGGTGATGCCACCCGGCCCGCTCTGGTACTGGGCCAGGCCGAACTGTCCGTCCCCGCTCCCGATGCTGCCAAACTTCGAAAGGAATTTCCCGGTCGAGTCGAACCGCTGCACCCGCCCGTTCAGGCTGTCCAGCACCAGGATGTCGCCATTCGGGGCAATCGTCACGTTGCGGGGGGTGCGGTATTGCCCGTCCCGGTTCCCGGCCTGGGTCGAAGCGGTCAGGTCGAAGGTGGTCTGGTTCGAGTTCGAGCCGTTGTCGGGCGTGGTACTGCCATTTCCACTTGGCGAGGTCGTGCCGTTGGTGTTGGCGAAATCGGCATAGACATCGTTGCGGATGTAAGCCACCATATCGAAAGATTGGAGCGGGTTCACCATCTCGCGGTACATTATATAGCGCCAGATTTGGCCGACATAGGGCTGCTGGGTAAAGAACTGGGCCAGCAAGTCCCAGCGCGTATTGATAATATCCTTGACGGCGGTATCCGGGTTGCGGGTATCGTCCGGCGGGACGTATCCCAGGACCCGGTAGCCGGAAGTATCTTCGGGGAAGTGCCAGCGGAAGCGGAAACGCTGGGCGGTGTATTGCCCGTTCAATTGCGCCTGCAGCTTGGTGTTATTGGCTTCGTCGGCGGACACCAGCACCACCACGAAGTTGTTGCCCCGGCTGTCGGTCAGGCGGTCAATCGCGTTCGGGTTGTTGGCGTCATTGTTGATGGCTTGTTGGGTTACGTCGGTGTAGTCGCGGAAATACCAGCTTAGCGGCCAGGCCACCTCGGTACTCATGAATACCGGAAGTCCCTTGCTGTTGGCCGGGTCGTTATAGGTGACCGGGTTGGCACCGTTGTCCTGCTGCTGCGGCACAATAGCGTAAATATCCCGCAGGTCGCGGCCCAGGCGGTCCAGCCTTTGCACGAAAAGCGGGACTTCCGGGGTGGTCTGGGTGTAAATCATCGGTTCGATGGCGACATCGGGGTGCTGGTAGTTCAGGGCGATACTGCTCTTGAGACAGTAAATAACCAGGATAAACCCGAAGACCAGGAAAATCGAGGCGCGCGCGATACGACCATCCAGCCGCCCGCTCCGCCACATCCAGAAACTGAGACCAAACAGGGTGACCCCGATGGCGGCCACCAGCACGACCTGGACCCAGGAGAGGATGGTGTCCGAAGCGACCACGACCCGGCCAAACCCGGCGTCGTACTGGCCGATTTTAGGGAAGTTGATGAGCTGGCCGAGGACGACCACAACCGATACGAACATCAGGATGAACATGCCCGTAAAGAGCAGTCCTTCCTTCCAGTTAAGCAGTTTTTTCCAGTTGATTGACCGGAAGAAGTCGTTCAGGAAGGCGGCGGTCGCCATACTGGCCGGGAGGGCGATTTGCATGTTCAACCAGGGGATTTTCTCCCCCGCGAAGGAATACATCATCAGGGCCAGGAAAGTCCACCAGAAGGTCAGCCCGATAAAGACCCCTTTGGGGGTAAAGAGGAAGCGTTCGCGCCGCCGGGTCCGTCTGAAGAAGATGACCGGGAAGTAAACCAGGGCGATGAAGACGCAGAAGACCGCGAAGGTTTCGTAGAGCAGCATCAACATCGGGTAGTAGAACCAGGGCTCGTCCAGGCGGCGCGTCTCGTGCTGAGCCAGCCAGTATTCGATGCCCCGGTAGAAACCGTCAGCCAGGCGTTCGGGCGAGAAAAAGAAGTTGCTGAAAATCAGCACGTAGAGGATACCAAAGCCGAGCAGGAAACCGACAATCGACCAGGGATTGCGGGCGCATTTTAAGAGGGTCCGCAAAACCGCCGACCCACGCACGGCCTCGTCCGGGATGACTTCGGCTACCGAGATAAACCAGCCGATGACAGCCCCAATGACAACCGCCAGGATGGCCCCGCCCAGGAAGTAGGCGAACCATTTGTCGATAAAGCCGAGCAGCGGCAGGACCACCTTGGGCAGAGCGTTCCGGTCAATTCCCAGGATAAAGCGCAGGCTGACCAGCGACGAGACCACGAAGACGACCGCGAAAGTGATGCCCCAACCCCAGTAGCCACGCCGGGTGTAAACCAGCATACCACGTTCCCAGAGCCAGCCGATAATCGCCCCGGCCAACACCGCTGCAATGACGATAAAGCCGAGTTCGGGAATAATCGAGGGCCATTCCAGGGCAAAGTAGCTTATGGTGGTGAAGTAGCTGAAGCCGTTGCTGACCGTTTCGTTAAGGGCCGCGTTCGACGTACCCGAAATCTGGGTTCCCAGGGCCGCCAGGTTTGCGGCGGGAGAGTGGCCGCGCAAGAATAGCAAAATCGCCACCAGGGCCAGCACTACCCCAACACCCAGGGCGGTAAAGCGGGCAATCCGGTTACCCTTCCGGCTGAGCCGGTTGTAGCCGAGGTTGGTCAGGCGGGCCAGCGGGTAGGCTACCAGGGCCGAAAGCAGCAGGTAAAACGGCAGCAGAATCAGGTAGGCGTTGACCCCCAGGAACTGGGTCAGGGTGCCGTCCCAGGTTTTCTCGTAAAATAGATGTATCCCGCCGCTAATCACCAGGACAGCCAGCAGGGCAAAGTAACCGTACCAGGTCCGGGTGAAGTCGCCCAGGATGGGGTCGGTATACTGCTCGGCGGTGTAGGAGTAGCGCCCGGTCCGGTAACGGTTTTCCAGGGTCGTGGTCGCCGCCTCCTGGCCTCTTTCGAAAGCGCTGTCGGCATCGGTATCCGCGGGGAAGTCCGTTTCGACAAAATCTGCCGGGGTCTTCGAGCGGGTGGCTCCGGTGGCCCCACCGGTTTCGATTATGGTTTCTTCGACAAAAACTTCTTCGAAAATGGTCGTGTTGTCAGGCGCGGCTTTTCCAACCGTTCCCAGGTCGTCAAAACTGGCCTGGGTAGCGGCGGTCGCACCTGGGGCGGGCGCGACCTGGTCTGGCTCGTCCAGTTCGTCATCGTCGTCGAGCGGTTTGCGGGTTGGTGTGACCGTGACTGTGGTCTGGGCCGGTTTAGTGGTAGGCGGGATAAAATTGACCACACGACCGACCGGGCGGCGTATCCAGGGAGGCAGGGTGATAACTTCTAAAAGGAAAATTAGTCCCAGCCAGCTAACCACGATTGCCAGGTTCAAGAAAGACATTTCGTGGCTGCCAAAAAGAATGAAGAAGCCGACCCCGGAGGCGATAAACCAGCCGATTTTTTTCTGGTTGCGTTCCTGGGCGTACCGGAACAGGCCGACCACGAAAAGCACCATCCCAAAGGTGGCGAAAATATCGTGGCGGAGCGACCGGGAGTAGTAGAGGATTGACGGCGAAATTAACACCAGCATAGCGAGGGCAATCGCCCCGACTTTGCCGAGCAAGGGCCGCAAGAACCAGCATAGCACGATGATGCCAATACCAAAGACCGCCGGGGCAAAGCGGGCGCTGAACTCGCTGGCCCCGCCCCACAGGTAGTAGGAGAGCGTGACCATGTAGTAAAGAACCGGGCCGTGCCAGGTTGGGTCGTAGCGGTAGACGTTCTTACCCCGGTACATATCATAACTGAAGACGCCGTGGATACTTTCGTCGTGGTGCATGGCCCGTTCCGACAGGTCCCACATGCGGGTAAAAATCGCCAGGGCAATAATCGTAAACCAGAAGACCTTTTCCCAGCTTAACCAGCCCGACGCAATCAGGCTATCCAGGACGCTCCGGCGGGGCGGCAGGTTTTCAATAACCTCGGCGTTTCTCCCGGCTTCAAGACCGGAAGCCACACCTCCCCTTACGCCGGGGGCAGCGGTATCCAGCGTATCAAGGCGGTTAATATCAACGCGGTTGGCAATGCGGTTGTCCGCGCGGTTGGGAATTTTCTTAAAAGGTCGTGCCTGTTCAGTCATTTTGTAGTTTTCAATCCTCAATTAAAGCCAGAAAAGCGGTTTTTATTCTTCTAGAAAAATTTCTACTGTGGCCGGCTGATAGGAAATTCTACCAGGTCGCCGTATTGGCGCCAGATGCCAATAATGTCCTTTTTGACGTAAAGAGTGAACTGGCGCTGGCCGAGCGGCTGGAATTGCTCCCGGAACATCACGTAGCGCCACAGGCGCGCAAAATCGCCAGGGTTCGTCAGTTGGTAGAGCGACTTCCCGGCCTGTTGCAGGTGCAGCAGGGCCGAGTTGCCGCCGTTGGCGTTATAAACTTTGTCGAGTACGCCCGGTTCCCCGGACAGTTTTTGCAGTAAATCGGTGGTCAGGGTTTCGCCTTTGGTAACTACCACCTGGTTATCGGCGTCTTTGATGGTCGCGGCGGCTACCTTGTTCTGCAATTCCTGGATTTGAATCGAAGCCGACTTGTCGAAGTCACGGTACTGGCTTTCATCGAACCAGTACTGGAAAGTCAGGTGCTGGGCCACGTAATTGTCGGCCAGGGTCTGTTTCTGGGCATCGCTCAGGGTGTTTTGCTTCGAGTCCGAGACCATGATAACCGAATAATCGGCCAGGCTCAGGCTGTTTGTTATCGAGGTGGTGTAATCCACAACCCGGCGATGATTGGTGTAATTCCGAAGGTAGTAATCGAGCGGGGTTCGCAAATCGTCATCATACAGCACCGGGAGCAGTTTGAGGTTATCAACCTTAGTCGGTCCGGTTACCTCGCTGTTAGGTAAAAGCAGTTTATTGGCCGAAACGACCGTGCTGACCTTGTCCAGTTCTTTGACAGTACGGAAAAGGTCGGGCGCGGTCTGGGTGTAAACCCCCATTTCGAGCGCTACATCGCCGTGGTCGAAGGCGTAGGTAAAGCCGGTGTGGCAGAGGAAATAGACGAGGAAGCCGAACAGGACCGCCGCCCCGGCCCGGATTGCTACTTTCACACCGATAAAGCTAAAGAGGGCTGTAAAGAACAGCAGGGCGATTACCGGCGGGATGAAAAGGGTCAGCCAGTCGAGCCGCCCGATGGACCCGGAAATGCCTGTCTGGGCCGAGGTTAAATTGAGCAACGTCATGTAGAAAAGGAAGCCCGCGAAGACCAGCCCACCCACGAACACCCAGAAAAAGACCTTGCTCCTCACGCCCCAGATGGCAACCTGGCGGTGCAGACCGTACTGGAAATATTCTTCGATACCGGTCCAGACGTGTTCCATCGAATAGGCCGCCAGCAGGATAAACGGCAGGGCCACCTGGACGGTCAGCCAGGGCATTTTCTCGCTGGCCCAGGTATAAAAGGCGAACCCGCCAAAGGCCCAGGCGACCAGTAGCAACTTGACAAGATAAGGGTGTTCTTCGCGCCGTCGCCGCCCCGGCCAGATGTCGTTCCCGGCAGGCCGGACTGCAACTTCGACCTCTACAAGAGTTTCTTCTTCCGCGCCAGGGGCTTTTCCCGCGCCCTGACTCCGGCCAGGGATAGGTGAGTCAAGTTCGTCGTCAGGGTCGGTGGAAGCGTCACCGGAACTGTTCTGCCCGACCTTGCCCAGGCCCGACACCGGCATCCAGACCAGTTTGCGGGGGCGGCTGAAGCCAAAGCGGCTGGCCCGCACCAGGATGATAACCCCGGCGATGGTGCCAAAAAGCAAGGCCAGCGGTTCATAAAGCGGCATCATGAAGAAGTAGTAGAACCAGGGCTGATTGCCCCGCGCCACGCCTTGCTGGGCCATCCAGTACCACAACCCGCTAAAGATGCCAACCGAGCCCTGCGGAATATTGGTAAAAAGCCCGGTGAAAAGGATAAAGTAGAAGGCGAAACCCAGCCCCAGGCCAATCCAGAGGACGCGCCGGTGTCGTCCGAGCCATGCTGTCGCGTAAGCGACTGTGCGGGGTTGCTGGTAGGGAGCGAACAGGGCCCGGCCCAGCGAAATATCAGGAGTGGCCCAGCCCCGGCTGACCATGAATTGGCGGCGGGCGACGGCGACTTCTCGGAAGGCGAAAATGTAGATGCCGATGCCGACCACGCTCAATATAATAAAGCTCCAGAAGACCGGGTGGGTGAGCAGTTGGCCGATATAGGCGCGAATGGCATCGCTCGAAACGGTGTCGAAGGGAATCGGCGGCGGTGGGTAGAGGACCATCACAAAGAAAAAGACCACCAATGCCAGGACGGCGTAACCTCCCAGGATGAGCAAAAGCCGGGGAGCGAGTTGCCAGCACAACCAGGCCAGCAGAAAGCCACCAAACAGGGCCAGGTAAAAGAAGCTGACCTCTTTGGTGCAAAAGAGCATCGCCAGCGACAGCATCCCGCAATACCACCAGACCGCCTGGGGGCGGTGGATGAAGCGGACCAGGCAGACGAACAGGGCCAGGGTGGCGAAGGCGACAAAAATATCTTCCCGTAGAAAGCGGCTGAAATAAAGGAACATCGGCGAGATTGCCAGTAAGAAGGTCGCGGTCAGGCTGCCCCAGCGCCCTAACTCGCGGCGCAAACCGAGAGGCAAGAACAGGATAAGCGTGCCAAAAAGGGCCGTTGACACCCTGGCGACCGACTCGCTATCTCCCATTATCCAGAAGATCAGCGCCTGGATGTGGTAAAGGAAGGGACCGTGTTTCCAGGGCTCCTGGTCGTAACCCTGCCCGTTAAAGAGCCGCCAGGAATAATAGGCGTGGACACCCTCGTCGTGGTGGAGGGCCCGGTAATCGAGGTCATAGAAGCGCAGGAAAGCCGCCACCCCGATTATCAGGAAATATAAGACCATTTCGAGGGACAGGTGATAACGGAAAGAAGGCGGCATGCGCCACCAGCGCCGGATAGAAATCGGGGCCGGTGGAGGAATTTCGGTTCCACTCTCTGTTTCCGGCAAGTCTGCCGGGTCGTCCAGGAGGTCTTGCGCGCCGGGCAGGGCCCTACCTGAATCAGGCGAAAGGTTGCCGCTCCGGTTGTCAGGGAAAGCCTCGCCCGGTTGGTTATTGTTATCTACTGCCATTATTCCTGTATCTGCCGCCCATTTTGAAGGGCCGGATTAGCCTTTTAAAAATTAAACCGTATCTTACTGAACAAGACGCTCACGTTCGCGCAAAAGTTACCGGGATTTTACTACAAAAAGGTTTAACTAGCCACTAATACCAGCCTGGGATTGCCAGGTTAGGCCCGGACGTGTCGCAAAATGACGTCTAATATTACCGGGAAGTGTAAAAGCCGCGACATTTCAGAGGGTCTGTTAGGGGCGTCAACCGGACCGATTTTCCACAACCGCTTTAATAATTTTGCACAGCAATCCACAAAAATCCACAAAAGGTTATCCACAAATGTCCATAACCTCGCGTGTTTTCAGGCCAATAACGTAAATCCTGATTCGACAGCGTGTGCTATAATGGGCTAAGTTAATTACACTGTTTAAGTTCAGTTTTTCTGTAGAGTACAGGTTTAATAGCTTTCCAGGCTAAAAGGTTTACCTTCGATTACACTACAGAGGTTATTGCAGTAAAGAAATAATAGGTTATCGACCTTTTCCTACCGTGCTCGTCCACCCCTATTCCTTTACCGTGGTTAACCTCATACCCTAAATTCTTTGGGACCGGAAAGCCCGTACGCAACGGTTTTATTCGAAAGGTCCACAGGAGTCCAACATGAGCATAGGAAACGCCGGTAGCAATACCACCACTGCGAACAATGCCGAAGTCAGCAACCTGCTGGTTCAGGGGTTCAAAGCCGCGAAAGAAGGCCGCCGCGACGAGGCTTACGACATCTTCTGTGATGTTGTGAAGCGCGACCCCAATAATGAATTGGGCTGGCTTTACCGGGCCGCCACCACCCAGGACCTCTCCGAGGCTTATGTCTGTTTGCAGCGGGTCTTGAATATCAACCCGGCCAACGAAAAGGCCCAGCGCGGCGTCGAACGCATACAGAACCGCCTGAGCGCCGAACCGAATAATCGCGCCGCTGCCCCTGCCGCTAACGGTGGGGCCGCGAACCCGCCTACTCCGGCGATTAACGAGCGTGAGGTTATTTCCGGGTTTAATCCGGGTTTTGGCCGGGGCAATTCCGCCGCGCCGGATACTTCCAAAGCCCCGGTCCCGGCCCCGAATCCCAACCAGGCCCCGCGCTATCCTTACCAGGCCGCGCCTTCGCCTTTCAACCAGGCTCAACCAACCCAGGCCGAGGGTGCCGCGCCACCGCCTTACCGGCCTAATTTCGGCCAGTACGAAACTCCCGGCGCGGTCGAAAAACCGCCTACCGCCTCGAACCGGGGTGCGCTCCCGCCCGTCCCGGCTTTTACACCCGTCAATTATGCCCCTGCCAGTGAGAGTTTAGCCAGTGAAGAAAATGCAGACGACCTGGTTTACGAGCCGGTCCAGAATGGTCCGGTCGGTTCCCAGAGGGATAATACCGGTGCCCGCCGGGCGGGCCTGGTAGGTGGGCTGGCATCGGCCCGGCAGCGAGGACGCGCCGCTTTTGGCACCGATACCCCGACCGACCTCGACCGGAACGGCCAGCAACGCTCCCGCCAGATTCTTATTCCCCTGGTAATCCTGGGGATTGTGCTGGTTATCGCGGCCATGTTGGTGTTATTACTACCGGCCATTACCAAGAATTCGAATGATACAGCGACCGCTACCAGCCTGGCAGTAGCCCCGGCGACCACCTCGGCGGCGTCTGCCAATACGCCGGTCCCGACCGGTACGCCTGGCGGAAGGGCCACCACTGCCGCCGCGGCTGTTACCGTGCCGGTAGTTGGAGCAACGACTGAGGTCGCTACCACCGCTGCCGCTACAACGGCGGTAGCAACCACGGCCCCGGCGACGACCGCGGCTCCCAGCCCGACCGAAGCGCCTGCCACCACGGCCCCGGCTACGACAGCAGCTCCGACACCGACGGCCCCGCCCCCGCCGACCGCTACCCAGGCTCCTCCCCCGGCTACGACTGCCCCGGCAGTCCCGGCTTTACCGAGAGCAGCGGTCTACGTCATTAAAAGTGGCGATAACCTGACCCGGATCGCGTCCCAATACAGCACCTCGATTGAAGCCATCCAGGCGGCTAATCCGGGTGTCCAGGCCAACACGATTTATGCCGGGAACCGGATTATAGTTCCGGTATCGCGGCCCGATTTCCGGGGTAAAGGCGCTATCATCGGCGCAAATGAAACCCTGCAAACAATCGCCGACCGTTTCAAGGTGAACGTGGACGACCTGGCTCGGTTTAACGGTTACGCCAGCCCTGCCGATGCCAAGCCGGGGGATGCCGTCCTCATCCAGTAACATCTGGCCGGCCTTACCCGGTCACCATCCCGACAAAGAAAAATCCGAGCTTCCCTCTAAAAGGTGGCTCGGATTTTTCATTTTCCAGTAGTCAGAGGACAGAAGTCAGAGGTCAGTAGTCAGTTTTGTCGCCGCCTGCGGAAGTATGCGAAGTCGGGGAATAACAAATAAGTGAAGGGTCTGAGTTTTTACTGACTACTAAAAACTGAACACTAAAAACTAAAAACTTTTTCCGTTCATCCCCGGTAGACCAGGGTCGTTATACGGTCGTCGGTTTCGATAAATTTGCCGCTGGCTACCAGCAGGGCAAAGATGAAAGGAGCTTTGCGCTGAGCTTTTAAGCCCCGGACTTTAAGGCTTTCTTTGGTCAGTTCCCGGTCGCGCTGCCCGTAATAATCAAGCACTTCCTGGATCCAGGCCCATTCTACTTCGGTCGCCGGTTTCCAGTTGCCGCTTTTGTCCTGGCTTTCGACCAGCATACCGGTCTCGGTGATTTCCGTGATGCGCTCGCCCGTAGATGAACGGCCCAGCGTTTTGATGGTTAGACCTTTAAGCTGTTTAGCCCTGGCCTGGACAGCCCTTATATCTCCCTGCGCCATAATAGAAAATCTCCTTTGTAAAGGGGGGCAAAGTTTTATTCGTCCGGCTCAATCGTGCAACCCAGGCCGAAACTGAGAATCCGCTCCTGGTAATATTCGGCGGTTTCCTGGGGCACCACAATCACGACCGCCGTGCCCTCGTTGTGAGCGGTAAACATAATATCCAGGGCGTCCTGCTCCTTGAGCGACGGCACCGACTTTACCAGGGCGACCACGACATAATCCATCGAATGGAAGTCGTCGTTATGCAGAAGCACCTTGTAAGGCGGGCATAATTTGTTAAATACCTCGCGGTCAATATCCGGCGTGGTTATAGTCTGCGGTTTGGATTCGGCCCGCAGAGTAAAATTACTTTCGGCCCGGTTTGAAACTTTTAATACTTTCACTGGTACTACTCCGTCAGATAACCTTTGACAGTCTGTTTTATTTGAGCCAAAAAATTATACAATACGGCTCTTTGTCGCTTCAACCTTTTCCACCGCCTATTTCGCAAATCGCTTGCATGATTTATAAGCGCCTTGCTATAATAAAACAAAAGTTCTAAACGGCCGAGATGGTTTTTTCAACTTTTCAACCTCATTTTCACGGAACGACCAGAGCACTCTGGTATTAAACTGCGCTAGAACTGGTAGTTGTATGACCGATAACCAGTATATTTCAATACTCCGCCAGAACCGGATACGCCGGGCCTGGCACAAAGACCAGTGGTTCTACTCGGTCTTTGACGTGATTGCGGTGCTGACCGAGTCAAAACGGCCTGACATCTACTGGCTGACGCTTAAAAAGAAGCTCAAATCCGAAGGGTTTAACCTGGCCGCAGCCCCGATAGAATATCTCCGGCTCGAACCTGGTGATGGCCGTTTGAGCCACACCGTTACGACCAACCGCGCGACCTTGCAACGTCTTATCCAGTCAATTCCATCCTCGAAAGCGATGCCTCTTTACCAGTGGTTGGCCCAGGTGGGCGACGATTTTAAGGAGGTGAGCGATCAGCAGTTGTTATTCGAACGTATGCGGGCGGCTTACCAGGAACGCGGCCACGGACCTGAATGGATTGAGCAGCGTATGGCCGAGGTTAGGCGAAACAGCGCCCTTCTCACGGAGTGGCAAAAGCGGGGCGTGGACGATATTGACCAGCTAACCCTCCTTCTCGACGAAATTTATAGAGATGTTTTCGACCTGAACAATTCATCCGAAACTACCTTCAACCTAAATCCGGCGCTGCCCGGTTCCCCCACAAGTTTATCATCCCTCGAAACGGCCCTGACCGGGTTGGGCGAAGCGGTTGCCCTTTTTCTCCACCACGACCGGGCCAGCCGTGGTTTTGCCGAAATCCTCGAAGATGTCCAGGAAGCCGGGACTATCGTGGAACAGGCCTGTCACGAAGTCCGGGCTGTCCTCCAATTCCCGGTCGTGCGTAGTCGGGATTTTCAGTTCGAAGGCGAACCGGCCCGGCAGCTTTCTATGTTCGATAAAAAATTTAGAGGTTCAGGGTAAATACGAAGTCGGTTGCCTAAAGGCATGAAACTAGGTTCCCCCTAAAGGGCGCGACATTCCTAAATGTGCCATTGGTTAAAGAACCGCCTCCCAATTATCATACCCAGAGGGCGTGCCAGGACTAAACACCAAAAACTGAACATTACCACTTTGTACTCGCCGTTGAAGATACTATAAAAAAATGCTATAATATCAAACACAATAAAAATATCTGGCGTTGAGAGAGAATAGTAAATTTAACTTCTCCCTACCAGAGAGACCGCGTCGAAGGCCCTTTGTTATCACCTGGGCCGGGGCTGCGAGCGTGGTCGAGGGAAGACCGGGTTAAATCGAAGGGACTCTGGAGCCGTTCTTTAAAGAGGGGGCGTTCTTTGGAGCCTGGGTTTGCAGGCAAGACGTCAACCAGGGTGGAACCGCGAGATTTGCCAGCCATAGATGGCTCTGGCCCTCGTCCCTGGCCGTTTTATTCGGGCCGGGCGAGGGTTTTTTAATACCCAAAATCACCAGAACCCGGCATAGTTTTGAATAAAAGGAGAGTTTCGCAAATGTCAGGCGATACTACAACCACACCTGTATCTACAGGTGCGCCCGCCGAACCGCAACCGGCGGACGTGACGATGGATACCATCGTGTCCCTATGCAAACGGCGCGGCTTTGTCTATCCTTCCGCCGAAATTTATGGTGGTTTCGGCAGCACCTACGATTACGGCCCGTTGGGGGTCGAACTCCTCCGCAACGTCCGCAACCTCTGGTGGAAAGCCATGGTCCAGTTGCGCGACGACGTGGTCGGTCTGGAAGCTTCGATTCTCGGACCCGAAAAAGTCTATGTCGCCAGCGGTCACGTCGCCAACTTTTCCGACCCGCTGGTGGACTGCAAGAACTGCAAACGGCGTTGGCGGCTTGACCACCTCGAAGAAGGTAACTACGAGGCCGAATACGGCCCGACCAAGCGCAACCCCAAGGGGGAGATTATCTGCCCGGCTTGCGGCGGCGAACTGAGCGAACCGCGCAAGTTCAACCTGATGTTCAAGACCCGCGTCGGCGTGACCGAGGATAGCTCGTCGGTGGCCTACCTGCGGCCCGAAACCGCCCAGGGTATGTTCATCAACTACAGCAACATCCAGACTTCGACCAGCCGGAAGCTGCCTTTTGGTATCGCCCAGATTGGTAAGAGCTTCCGCAACGAAATCACACCGGGTAACTTCGTCTTCCGCACCCGCGAGTTCGAGCAGATGGAAATGGAATTTTTCGTCAAGCCCGGCACCGACGACGACTGGCATGACTACTGGGTCAAGGAGCGCTACAACTGGTATCTGAACCTGGGTATCCAGCCGGAACGGTTGCGCCTGCGTCCTCACACCAAGGACGAGCTTTCTTTCTACTCGAAAGCCACCAGTGACGTGGAATATCTATTCCCGTGGGGCTGGGGCGAACTGGAAGGTATCGCCAACCGGACCAACTATGACCTGACCCAGCACGCCGAGCATAGTGGCAAGGATTTGAGCTATTTCGACGAGGAAAACAAGGAGCGGATTGTCCCGTTTGTCATCGAACCGGCGGCGGGTGTGACCCGGACGGCCCTGACCTTCCTGATTGACGCCTATCACGAAGAAGTCGTCAACAACGAAAAGCGGGTGGTCTTGCGCTTCCACAAGGACATCGCCCCGGTTAAGGTCGCGGTGTTGCCACTCTCCAAGAAAGAGGCCTTGTCCAATCTTTCCAAGGAGATTGCCAGGAAACTGCGCCCACGCTGGCAGACCATGTACGATGAGACCCAGGCCATCGGTAAACGCTACCGCCGCCAGGATGAAATCGGTACGCCTTACTGCGTGACAGTCGATTTCGATAGTCTCGAAGATAACGCCGTGACCATTCGCGAGCGCGACACCATGACCCAGGTGCGGGTGCCGATTGACGACCTGGTGCGGGTTCTCTCGGAAAAGCTCGACGCCTAAACCGCCGTTAGCTAAAAAAGGCCGGTAGCCGGGGGAACCTGGCTACCGGCGGTTGAAAGGATTTTTTCAGGGATGAATTACGACGAGTTGAAGACAGAATTTGAGACACTGGGCCAGCGGGCCGAGGAAATCGGAGACCGTCTTTGACCTGGCTAACAAACAAAAAGAATTAACCCGGCTCGAAAAACAGAGCAGCGTCGACAACTTCTGGGACGATCCCCAGGCCGCCCAGACCGTAATGCGCCGCCTGACCTCTTTGCAGGAAGAAATTTCTTTCTGGCAGAATCTTAAAAACCGCGTTAAAGATAACCTCGAACTGGTCGAACTGACCGCCGACGATGCCGACCCCGCCACCCAGGCCGACCTCGAAAAAGAACTGGAAGCGGTCCGGGCCGACCTGGCCGGGCGCGAACTCGATTTGATGTTTAGCGGCGCTTATGACGACCGCCCGGCTTTGCTATCGGTCAACGCCCGCGAAGGCGGAACCGACAGCCAGGATTGGGCCGAAATGCTCCTGCGCATGTATCTGCGCTGGGCCGAAGACCACAAGTTCAAGGTCCAGGTGCTCGACTCCGAGCCGGGCCAGGAAGCCGGTATTAAAAGCGCCACCCTCGAAATTACCGGGCGCAAGGCTTACGGTCTGTGCAAAAGCGAGGCCGGGCAGCACCGCCTGGTTCGTCTTTCCCCTTTCGACTCCAGCCACCGCCGCCATACTTCCTTTGCCCTGGTCGAGGTCTTGCCCGAAGTAGACGACGCTATCGAAATCGAGGTCCGGGACGAGGATATCCGGGTCGATACCTACCGGGCCACCGGGGCGGGCGGCCAGCATATCAACAAGACCGATAGCGCGGTCCGAATCACCCACCTGCCGACCGGGATTGTCGTGACCTGCCAGAACGAGCGGAGCCAGATTCAAAACCGGGAGACGGCCATGAAGATTCTCAAGGCCCGGTTGTTAGAGCGCGAAATCCAGCGCCGCGAGGAAGAACAGGCCCGCCTTAAAGGGGAACACCGGGCGACCGGTTGGGGCAGCCAGATTCGCAGCTATGTGCTCCACCCCTATAACCTGGTCAAGGACCACCGCACCGGTGCCGAAACCAGCGACACCACCGCCGTCCTGAATGGCGAAATTGACGAATTTATCCAATCGTTCCTGCGCTGGCAAATCGGCCAGGGCGAAGGCGCGAACCCCGCTGAAATATCCGACGAGGTTTAAGTTCGACATTTTAAGAGCAGTAAGGAGGTACCTGAACGATGGCAGACAAGCAAAAGGACGAGACCGGGCAGGAAATTGCGGAGGCTCAACCGGTGGAGGAAGCCCCCGAAGTTAATAAGGGGTTCCTTTCCCTGAACAGCACCAACAGCATCCTTTCTATCGGTTGTAAAAACTCGATTCTTTCGATAGGTAGCAGCAATAGCATCCTCTCGATTGGTAGCACCCAGAGTATGGTTTCGCTTGCCTCGGCAGTGAGTGTTTTCAGTGCCTTTTCGACCCTGAGTATCGGCAGCGTCTTTAGCTCGGCCTGTATTTTTAGCCAATTCAGTTCAGCCTGTATCAATAGCAAATTTAGCATGGCCTCCACTAATAGTATGTTCAGCCTGGCAAGTTCGAACAGTTTCGGCAGCTATTTGAATAAACCCAGGTTTGCGAATTTGCCGGGTATAAGCAAGTTCAAACCCAAAAACCCGGTCGAAGCCCTGCTCGAAACCGCCAAACCCGTTATCGAACCGGTCGAGGAAGCTCTCAAATCGAATAAACCTCTTAAAGGTTTGTTCAAACCTCAAAACCCGTTGGCCGGACTGTTTAAGTCAAAAAGCCCGGTCGAAAGGGTCCTTGCAAATTTTGGTAAATAAGGTCTGAGGTCCAAACTCGATGGGGAGCAAACATGTCTAAACTGGTAACGCTGGCCGAAGCTATTGAAAAATTTGTGCCGGACGGCGCGTCGGTGGCGATGGGGACCGCCCTCGAAGCGGCTATCCCTTTCGCCGCCGGGCATGAAATCATCCGGCAAAATCGCCGTAACCTGACCCTGGTTGGCCCAATTTCGGACATCCTTTTCGACCAGTTAATCGGGGCCGGGTGCGTGGCGCGGGTAAAAGCGGCCTGGGTTGGCAACGTTTCGGCGGGGTTGGGCCATAACTACCGCCGGGCCGTCGAACAAAACCGGCCTCAGCCCCTGGCGGTCGACGATTATTCCAACTTCACTCTCACGCTCGCTCTGCAAGCCGGGGCCCAGGGTTCGCCTTACGTGGCGACCCGCTCTATCGAGGGCAGCGACATCCTGGAAAAAAGCGCGGTCTTTCTCAAAGGGGTTTCGCCGTTTGACGGTCTGCCGGTCGCCTTAATCCCGGCGTTGCGTCCAGATGTGACAATCTTGCACGTTCAGCGGACCGACGAAGAAGGAAACGCCCACCTCTGGGGCAACCTGGGAGTTAGCGAGGAAGCCGCCCTGTCTGCACAGCGGGTTATCCTTACCGCCGAAGAAATTGTATCGCATGAGGTTATTACCAGCGACCCCAACCGGGTTATCGTGCCCGGCTTCAAAGTGGCGGCTGTCGTCCACCAACCTGCAGGATGCCACCCTTCGCCATTGCCCGGTTATTACAACCGCGACCACACCTTTTTCACCGAATATCACCGGGCCAGCCGCCAGGCGGAAGATTTTTCTACCTGGCTGACCGAATGGGTCACCGGGTTGTCCGACCACGCGGCCTATCTGGAAAAGCTGGGTAAAGACCGGCTGGAAGCGCTTCGTCCCACCGAAAAGGCGTTGGCCGCCCCGGTTGACTACGGCACCTGATTATTTTCCTTTTTTGTTACCTCTTCTTTGAACCCCATACTTTCCAGAAGGCGGGCGAAATTTTCGTTTGAAAGCGTGCCGCCGGTTGCCTTGTCGTGACCGTGGCCGTATTCGTTCTCGACGCCCTCCAACTTCTCGCCATGTTTCGCCAGGAAATCGAGCAGATTAACATCCAGGTTCGTCCGCATACTGAAACTGACTTTGCCCGGTAAAAATCCGCCGTTGGCCGCCATCACCATATATTTTGGTAAGCGGCCCCGCCAGCTTTGCGCCAATAGGGGGTGAACCCTGGCCGGGCTGTCAAAGCGTAACAGGGCAACCTTTTCGGTGGCGCTGAATTTGGGTGCGACTCGCTTGGCCTCGTTTAATTCGGTTTGAACTTCCTGTTTGAAGTGGCGCAACAGGGTTAAATCGTCGCTTTCGCCTTTCACGACCGCTTTGGCCGAGGGCGCTTCCCGAAAAGCCCGGAAAGCAGCGGGGATAGCCCGGTCGGGGTCGCTGCACCGTTTGGCCGCGTTTAAGAGGCTGGTGGCCTCCCGTATATATTTTTGTTTTTGTTCCTTGATAGCCTGTTGCAAGAGTGGGTGTTCTGGCCCCAGGTCGCCCAGGTTGCCGATGGCCGCTTTCCAGGCGTTGTTTAAAACTTCATTCTGGCCGTTACAAAGGAGAAAGGTTAGCAGGCTCGAAGTTGGGACGGGGCGCCATTGGTAACCGGTGATAGCGGTGCTGTCCGGCGGTTGCCCTTCCGGGCGGTGGTGGTCCACCAGCAAAATATTTACGTCCGGCGCAATGTCAAAGCCGGTAATGCCCAGGTCCAGGATAAAAAGGGCTGCCGGTCTGTCCGCCATAATGTTCTCGCGCATGGCCGGGGTAAAGGCGTTGGTGCCTTTGGGGGCGTGGATGTTCTTTAGACGGTCAGGGTTGATGCCTCGCTTTATAAGGAAATCCCACAGGACGACCCCCGCGCCGAGACCGTCCACGTCACCATCGCACAGAATCAGGATTGGCCCGGTCTTGGGCAGGGCGGCAACAAACTTTTCAAAGTCGGCCCTGGCGGCGGGCAGTTCGGCATATTCGCCTGAGAAGAAAGGTTGTAGCTCCATAAAACCTCATTTCTAAATGGTTGGACAGGTGTATTCTACACCTGTGGGGGAAACATATGGGCAAAAATCAGGCCGGAAAGCCCCTTTAGACGGTCCGTAAGGGCGAAAAACAGGGAAATTGGCGATTTTAGAAAATTCCCTAAAAAGACCCTTGACATGCCTACCTCGCGGTGGTATTATACCTGAGCGCCCGACGAGACCTAATCTCGAAGGTCAACAAGAAGAATAGCGGTCGGATAAACCACTATACTAATAGTTGACAAGAGGGCAGCGCAAGAAAAAGCACCTTAATAATTGAAGAGTGATAGAGAACAGCAAGCAATTTATGTGAGCAATCGCCAAAGCAATTTGGCGGCAAGGTAAAACAATTCCAAGTCATTCCTAACATAAATCCTTTCTTTCTTCTTTTTTGTTACTTCGAAAGTTTGTAACGAGCGGTCCAATGGGTCGCTATAAAAAAGAAAACGTAGTCGTTTCCAGGGTTGTCTCACAACCGGACGAAACAACCAGGCTACACAATGAAAGGTGTGGAGAGTTTGATCCTGGCTCAGGATAAACGCTGGCGGCGTGCCTAATGCATGCAAGTCGAACGGTGTCCTTCGGGACATAGTGGCAAACGGGTGAGTAACACGTGGGGATCTGCCCAGTAGTGGGGAACAACTCCTCGAAAGAGGAGCTAATACCGCATACGGTCGAAGGACTAAAGTCGCAAGACGCTATTGGAGGAACCTGCG